>ERZ802830.123-NODE-123-length-74649-cov-14.0835_pt1 | contig 74649 bp, 70 predicted proteins | sample MGYA00345654_ERZ802830 | MGnify/ENA primary metagenome ERZ802830 (study PRJEB30503, sample SAMEA104212375) | marine metagenome | biome: Westerlies Biome; feature: [SRF] surface water layer (ENVO:00010504) within the epipelagic zone...; material: water...
CAGGCGTCAGAATATAGCGCCCAATAATTGCTAAATTACTCGGCGCCTGCTCGCGATCGGGCTTCTCTACCATATCGTTAACCCTTATCAGGTTTTCATTTATCGCCTCGCCAGCAATAACCCCATACCGATCAACCTGATCAGCAGGCACCTCTTCAATGGCAACAATACTGCACCCATACTCCTCATGGAGAGCTGACATCTGCCGCATCACACTTGGTTCGTCTGCTGATGTTAAACAAAGGTCGTCCGCAAGGATGACCCCAAAAGGCTCATCACCAACGATTCGTTTGCCGCTCAGAATCGCATGGCCAAGACCCAACATTTGGCGCTGTCGCGTATAGGAGAAAGAGCACTGATCTATGAGACTACGGATGCCAGCGAGCGCCTCTTCTTTACCGGTTCCCGCAATAGAGCTTTCCAATTCAAAATTTATGTCAAAGTGGTCTTCTATTGCCCGCTTACCGCGCCCAGTAACAAAACAAATATCTGTCAAACCAGCATCGGCCGCCTCTTCTACACCGTACTGGATCAGCGGCTTGTCTAATATTGGCAGCATTTCTTTGGGCATCGCTTTGGTTGCCGGTAGAAACCGGGTGCCGTAGCCCGCCACAGGAAATAGACATTTTTTTAACACGCCGGTGCAACCTCTTTTTTGTCTGCGCAGGCGCTATGTTAGCTGGAATGCGGTCTTAGGTGCGATACTTAACAGCGCGGTATTAATTAGCTCTTTGGGTGTGCGACCTCGTCAGCCAACTTCAACGCCGCCACGAGATGCTGACAGATTAAAACACCGGTGCTCTTTCGTTGCCGATAAGTGCGTTTTGACGAGCGAGATTGGAGCGAGTGCGCTAAATCCATCGCGGAATTGAGATGCTGAAGTACCGGATCAGCGGCCTCTGTGGCGTTAGCCCCAAGTTCTGAGCCGCCGAAATCGCTTGGGGGTTGCAACGCGCGCACCCAAGACCCCGTAAGTTGCCGTTGCAACTGATTACGCTTGGTGCCCTCGATAACCGGGTATCTATTATCTTCAGGCCCAGAAAATAAGGGCAGAGTTGCGCCCAAAGGCGTATCTGGCTGCCCAGCGTTGATAGGCTCTAAAACTACCGCCGTGCCTACATTTGCGCAGGCATTTACGCCAAAATTTGCACCGAGACTGCGCTCAGAGATCCAATCTTGCTGGATGGGTTGCTGCGTTTCCATAACTCCAAGTGTACCGGTACTGTATATTTATACAATATCTAATTCAGTGCCCACTCACACTAAAATTCAAACGCTCACCGTCCCATCCACCAAGGATTTTCGATCCGGGAGTAAACTGCCCTGCCAGTATCATATTGGCCAACGGATTCTCTACCAGACGCTGTATCGCCCGCTTCAAGGGCCGCGCGCCATAAACCGCATCGTATCCCGCAGCCGTTAACGCATTTAGCCCATCATCACTCAGCGAAAGGTGCAAATCTTGCTCCGCCAGACGCTCATTTAACGCATCGAGCTGCAGCTTGGCGATTTGCTCGATTTGCTCCTGCGCTAATGGCTTAAAAACCACAAGGTCGTCGATGCGATTGATAAATTCGGGCCGAAAATGCTGGGCCACAATACCCGTCACTGTGCTTTCTATACGGGCCTCATCGCCATCTTGAGTCAACGCCTGAATGGCTTCTGAGCCAAGATTAGAGGTCATAACAAGCACACAATTACTAAAATCCACTGTTCTACCGTGGCCATCAGTAAGCCGACCGTCATCCAGCACTTGGAGCAAAATATTAAATACATCGGCGTGAGCTTTTTCGATTTCATCAAGCAATATGAGCGAATAAGGCCGACGCCGAACTGCTTCGGTTAAGTAGCCGCCTTCTTCATATCCCACATATCCCGGAGGCGCACCAATCAATCGAGCGACTGAATGCTTCTCCATGAACTCGGACATATCAATGCGCAACATCGCGTCGCTGTCGAACAGTACCTCTGCTAAAGCCTTGCACAGCTCTGTCTTGCCCACTCCTGTGGGACCAAGAAACATAAACGAGCCATTCGGGCGATTCTGCTCGGCGAGTCCTGCGCGCGCCCTGCGCACCGCCTGACTCACCGCTTCGATACCTGGTTGCTGGCCAACCACGCGCTTTGATAACTCCTCTTCTAACTTTAAAAGCCGCTGCTTTTCGGCGGACATCAGTCGAGCAACTGGAATTCCGGTCCACTTGGCAACCACCTCTGCTATTTCTTCTGCTGTGACCCTATCCCGCAATAAGCGATTTTTCTGCGTTGTCTCGGGAGCCTCTGCAATACGTTTTTCTAAATCAGGAATCACGCCGTACTGCAATTCAGACATACGCGTCAGATCTCCTTCCCGGCGGGCAGCGGCAAATTCACGGCGCGCAGACTCCAGCGCTTCTTTCGTACCTTGCGCACCTTTGAGCGCCTCTTTCTCCTGCCGCAAAACCTCATCAAGTCGACTGTAATCGTCCTCTAATTCCATCGCAGTGTTTTGCAATTCCTGGAGGCGCGCCCGACTTGCTTCGTCCTGCTCTTTCTTGAGCGCCTCAATTTCCATACGAATCTGCATCAAACGACGTTCGAGCGCGTCCATACTTTCAGGCTTCGAATCTATTTCTAGCCGAATCCGGCTCGCAGCTTCATCGATAAGGTCGATTGCCTTGTCGGGTAGTTTTCGATCAGTGATATAACGATGGGACAAGGTGGCCGCAGCAACAATTGCCGGGTCGGTAATATTAACGCCGTGATGCAGCTCGTACTGCTCTTTTAAGCCGCGCAAAATAGCAACTGTGCTTTGCAGATCCGGTTGGTCAACTTGTACTTTTTGGAAGCGCCGCTCCAGCGCCGCATCTTTTTCGATATGGGTTCGATATTCATCAAGCGTAGTGGCGCCAACACAGTGCAGTTCACCTCTCGCTAACGCCGGCTTGAGCATATTGCCCGCATCCATCGCGCCCTCGGCTTTGCCGGCACCAACCATAGTATGCAGTTCATCAATAAACAAAATCACCCGACCTTCTTGTTTACTAAGGTCGTTCAATACCGCTTTAAGCCGTTCCTCGAATTCACCTCGATATTTCGCCCCGGCAATCAAAGCACCCATGTCTAGCGACAATACTTGTTTATCCTTTAAAGATTCGGCGACTTCACCATTGATAATTCGTTGTGCCAAGCCTTCAACAATGGCTGTTTTGCCAACGCCAGGCTCGCCGATAAGCACCGGGTTATTTTTGGTTCGACGCTGTAACACCTGAACGGTACGCCGAATTTCCTCATCGCGTCCAATCACGGGATCGAGCTTGCCCTCAAGTGCTCGCGCCGTAAGGTCGATGGTATATTTCTCTAATGCCAAACGTTGGTCTTCTTCATTTTTATCGAGCACTTTACCTCCTTGTCGATGCGCCTTTGCCGCCGCCTTAATCAAGTCTGGAGAAATACCTAACGGTTTTACCAGCTGACGCAACCGCGGATCTTCAAGCAGAGCCAGCACCACCCATTCTTCGGGCACATATTGATCGCCAGCCTTTTCACCATAATCACGCGCAGTTGCAAAGACTTGCGCCAAATCACTGCTTATGCGCATCTCGCTTGGTGACCGACCAAGCTTGGGTAGGTCATCAAGCGCAGCGTCCAATCGTTCACGAAGCGGCGACAAAATATTCTGCTCATGCGCGACCTGTACTACCAACGAATCCTTTATATCCAAGAATGCCAGCAGCACATGCAGCGGTTTAAGCTCCGCATTCTGCCGAGACAACGCTAGGTTCTGAGCACTACTCAGTGCCGCCTCAACTCTTTGTGTAAATGCTTCCATCTCTTCTCCGCTTGCCGAATAATTCCAACACAAGCACGCTTTCACTGGGCTTAGAATGTGGTCGCAACAGACTATTTCAAGCCATGTCATAGTTGCGCTTGGCTGATTTCACAGCATTTCGACAGTAAATCCATTGAACTACTGACCTTTCTTTCAGCGAAACAATCATGATCCGAAGCATATCCAGTGCACCCGACGAACACCCAGACCAGATCGTTGGAACCATAACAATGCAACCCAACCATTCTATGAGTTGGAAAGCCCTACGCTATTTTTTGCTGTTCATGATGACCATTTCTTTCAGTATCGCGCTAGCCTTCACCGCCATGGGATATTGGGTTGTTCTACCCTTCACGGCACTAGAAATGGCGCTTCTCAGCTATTGTTTATGGCTGTGCTTACGCCGCTCGAGCCTCCAAGAAGTGCTTTCTCTAACACCAGAAACGATCACCTTAGAAGTCGGTATTAGACACCCACAGAAGACCTATACGTGGCAGCGCTTTTTCACCAAAATTCAGGTGCAACCGGCATTCCATCCCTGGTATCGCAAAAAGGTTTCGTTAGTTCATAAAGGGACTGAATTGGAAATTGGTCGCTTTCTCAACGCCGAAGAACAAGATGAACTGTTAGATTCGCTTCGGCGGTTAATCCGTCAAGCAGACGCCGCCCAGATTACTGATACTCGGTCAGCCAGTGATCGCGCTGAGTAAGAAGATGCCCCGGCATCAAACTATCCCAAGTCACCCCCCCGGCATACCCGGTAATCACTTGACTCGAGTTCTCTAGGCCATAGCGCTGCATCACAATGTCATGCGGGTGTCCGTAGCGGTTGCCGCGACCAGCGCTATGAACCGCCCATTTGGGAGCTAGATGGCGGACGAAAACTGAAGAAGAAGATGACCGACTGCCATGGTGCGGGGTCACCAGCAGCGTTAAATTTTTCGGCAGCCAAGAAACCAAAATATCTTCTGCCGCGTTCGATACGTCACCGCTCATATAGACGCCATAGCTCGCTCCTGAATACGGCGCATCACTCTCCACCAACAAGGTACAAGAGCGATCATTTCGGCTGGCGCCGTTTTTATGCTGCAAGATGGTGAAGCGCACACCGTCCCAGAGCCATGACTTCTTGTGCTCACAAGCGTCTGCACCAAACATTTGCGCTGCATCAGGGTACCGCTCCATCAGCGCCGAACGTCCTCCGGCATGATCATTATCCATATGCGTGAGCATAAGCAGATCGACTTTATCGGCGCCGGTGCTGCGCAGTGCCGGAATCACTATTGATTGACCGGCATCGAATCGATTTTCAAATTTTGGACCCGCATCCACCACAACACGCCGGGTTCTGGTATCCAGAATCGCAGCACTGCCCTGCCCTACATCGAGCACCTGTAATCGCACCTGCCCGAACCTTACACCTGTCTGATTGACAAGCAGCAAACACGACAATCCGAGCACAGCAATACCTCTATACGTTTTACTCAGGGGTAGGCAGAAGGCCAAACCGGCTAGGCCGGCGACCAGCGCCGTCGGCCTGGACAAATAGCCTAGACTTTGCCCGTGCGGCGGCACAAGACTTATCAATGAATCCAAAAGCGCCTTGATTGTGATTACACTCAAATCCGCCAACATCAACATGATGCCGCTCGCAGACGACGCTATAGGCGCTAGCAGCAGCCCGACCATCAGGCTGGGCAATGCAACCAGAGTTATTGCCGGTACGGCAAATAAATTAGCGGGAATACTTAGCAGCGGTATAGCACCAACGATTACACTAAGAGCTGGCGCCATTAAAACAAATAGAACGACCTGAACACGGACAAAAGCCAGAATTTTTCCAGTAGGTCTGCGGTACCCTACCACTCCCCAACATAAACTAGCGACCGCGATATATGAGAGCCACAAACCCTGCTTGAACACGGCCAAAGGTTGGAATGCCACAGCCACGAAGAATGTCAGCAGCAATACCCGCAAAGGAACTGAGCGGCGTTGATTAAGAGCGGCCAAAACGACGGCCCCAGCCATCAGCGCAGCTCGGACTATGGGCGGTTGTAAACCGCTGATCCATGCGTAAATACCAATCCCTACTAGGGCAAGCACAGCAGCACCTCGATGAGCACGGACTTGGGTGTTCGCCAACATGCCGTAGAGGCGTAAACACGCAAGGCACAACAGATAAAGCCATCCGCCAATTAACCCAACATGAAGACCAGAAACGACAAATAAGTGGATCGTACCGGTAACTCGTAATCGCGCCCAATCCTCAGGCGGCACCAGACCTGCATCACCCAGAGCTAAGGCTAATAAGGCGCCTTGTTCAACCACCCCTGCTGTTTCAAAAACAGCACGAACCCAACGAGACAGGTCTTGAGTATTTTGCGGACTGGCAAGGTGCCCATGTTTTACATAGCCAGTGGCGCTATAACCGGACGCACGAAGCCATTTTTCATAATCGAAACCGCCAACATTTAAAGTTCCCCAAAGCGCTTTTAAGCGCACGGTTGCAACCACAATATCGCCGGCCGCCAACTCATACTCATTATTGCGCCAGCTTAACCGCAACGCTCTGCCCAAAACATCGGGACAACCTCCTTTGAGGTCGCCGAGCACGACAAAACGACCATGCAAATGGGCTGGGGTATGGCGATGCAGTTCATCAATCCTTAACTTCACTAGGACATCCTGTCCTAACGCACACTCTGGCAGCGTATCCGATGTCATCTGTTGCCATGCGCTGGCAACTCGAATTACGGCGACCAAAAACCCTGCGATCAAGATATAATTAAAGTTCGCCTTAATATTAAGCTCCACCGACATTTGCGAGGCGCTCAACCGAGGCCCGATCCATTAATGCAGTTATGCCTAAAAAGACCCTTTTAAAATACTTACCAAATGCAGACACAATCCGTAGGAATTCCACCCTACAGCCCATTGCTCACTTACTTGAGCGCTCCCTACTCTGGCATGTGAACCGCCGCTCGGTCTCCACAGCCGTTTTCATTGGGCTTTTCTGTGCTTTTGTTCCCGTACCGTCGCAGATGCTGCTTGCGGCACTCGCCGCAATTTGGTTTAAGGCCAACTTACCCATAAGCGTCGGACTGGTATGGATTAGCAACCCATTGACCATGGGGCCTATGTTCTACTTCGCGTACAAATTGGGAGCATGGTTATTGGGCATCGAACCCTCAATTGACAATTTTGCGTGGAGTTTCGATTGGTTCCTCGACAACGCGGCGCGCATCGGCTCGCCGTTTTTACTCGGCTGTCTGGTGTGTTCTTGGGTGACCGCAGTCAGCGGCTTTGTAGTAGTGCGCCTGCTGTGGCGCACCCGCATCATTCGCCAATGGAATAATCGTAGATCTTAGGCTCAGGCGCGGGATCTCACCTCAGACTTTGAGATTTTCCAGCGGATTCATTTGACTGGCTCGATGGGCAGGTAGCCATGCCGCCCATACCGCCAAACCGCCGGCAGCGAGGCCTGTTAGCAAGAGATCAGACCCATGAATTTGACTGGGCACCGTGACGAAATAAGAGCCTTCTAACAGATGCCGGCCGCTTAACCACTCAAGTGCATCGACAATCTCGTTCACCTGTTGCGCCACCAAAACGCCTACAGCCAACCCAACGGTCGTCCCCACGAGTCCGACGAGCGAGCCTTGGAGCAAAAATACATTACGCACCAAAGATTGATCAGCACCCATCGTGCGCAAGATCGCAATATCAGCACGCTTATCATTCACCATCATGATTTGCCCGGCCACAATATTGAATCCAGCTATAGCAATGACCAACAGCAGCAGTGTCCCCATCAGAGTTTTCTCTAAAGCCACTGCTTGAAAGAGATCGCCGTACTCGTCGATCCAGCTACTCACCGCAACCTCAGATTGACCCGCAAAAAGCTTCGCCGCCGGAGCCAAATCGTCGACCACCGATTGCGCAGCTAAAGCATCGTGCAACTGTAAGCGCAGTCCGGTCTGCCCCAACGCCTGCCAGTCGTCCATCGGCTTGGCGTCTAAATTCATTAGTAACAAGCTGTAATCAGGGTCTGCCCCAAGTTCGAATGTGCCGACTATTTTTAATCGGAGTAAGGTCGAGCCCAAGCTCTCGCGCCTCGGCACGGCCAACAATAAACTCAGGTCATCGCCCGGAACCACGGCCAAGGCTCGAGCAAGCGGCTTGCCCATTAACACACCATTGGGTACGTCACCCAAGCTGCCTAGCGCACCTTCAGACATGGCATTGACTAACTGTGGTTGCGCCTTAAATCCAGCGCTAGTTAACGCGACCGCAGTAACGGGTTGGGATCTGCCACTCTGCGTAATAACACCAAAGCCCTGGAAATAGGGCGCCATTTGCCGGATCCTCGGGTCAGTTTGCGCAAATTCAAGTAAGCGCTCAGTCGGTCGAGCATTAGTCATCGTGATATGCGGCACTGACCCCAGCAAGCGCTGCTTAAGCTCTTGATCGAATCCATTCATCACCGCCATAACCGCGGTAAGAGACATAACACCTAAAGTCAGCCCGATTACCGACACCCAACTGACAAACCGCGAAAATCCGCGACCACCGCGAATGATTAATCGCGCAGCCATCCACAGACTTAGCGTCCCAGTACCGCGCATTTACTCAGCCAACGAGCTCAAAGGCTGCAAAATCCCGGCTTCCAGCGATGCAACGCGATCAAATCGTTGCAGCATAGAAACATCGTGAGTGACCACCACGAAAGATGTGCCCTGGGCCCTACTAAGGTTGGACAAAAGATCCATAAGAAGTTCGGCGCTGGTGCGATCAAGACTGCCCGTGGGCTCATCGGCCAAAACCACCTGTGGTTTATTTACTAGTGCCCGAGCAACTGCGACGCGTTGTCGTTCGCCTCCGGACAATTCACTGGGCAAGTGATTTAACCTTTCTTCCAGGCCCACAAGCGCCAACATATCGCGTGCGGCTTGTCGTGCCGACGACTCACCGACACCCAGTAATTGTTGGGGAATGGCAACATTTTCCTGCGCCGAAAACTCCGCCAGTAAATGGTGTTGCTGATAGACAAAACCCATTTTTTCCCGACGGATCCGCGCTCGACCGTTGGCATCAGCCGCCAGCAGATCCACCCCATCGACTTTAACCGAGCCGCTGTCTGCAGAATCCAATCCTGCCAGCAGATGCAACAAACTACTTTTACCCGAACCCGAGCGCCCCACTATAGCCACTTGCTCACCGACAGCTAACTGCAGATTCACTCCTTTCAAAACCTCCACTTCTGTGGCGTTTTGGAAAAAGCTTTTTGTTAACCCTTCGGCCAACAACATGAGGCGGTCATTCATACGCAAGTACTCTGGACGGCAGTAGTTTCGCGGCCCGCCACGCGGGGTATACACTCGCCACAAACGCAAGTGCACTAGCAAAGACGAAGATGCTCACGGCATCTGCCAGTTGCACGTCTACTGGTAAGTAAGAAATAAAGTACTGGCTCATTAAATCCATCCCTAACAACCACTGCACAAATGGAAAGGACTGAGCGAGGCCAATCGCGGCCAAGCCACCTAACAGCAACCCCAGAATGATGCCCGCGCCTCCGAGCAACATCCCCAAGCAGCAGAACAGACCGATAATCTGCCAGTCCGTTGCACCCATGCTGCGCAGGATCGCCACATCCGCTTTATGGCGTTCTACCATCATCATCAAACTGGAAATAAGGTTGAACGCGGCGACGCCAATGAGCAGTGAAAAAAGCCCGAACATGGTCACTTTCTGTATTGCAATCGCCTGATAAAGATTGCCGTAGGTCAGCATCCAACTCCGCACCGCTGTTGCATCGGCAAATGTCGCCCGCAGAAACTGGCGCGTCCCAGCGAAATCAAAAATATCCGATAGCCGGCCATCAAGGGCATTGATTCGTTGCCCTAACTGCAGCAATCGCTGTGCAGTTTCTAAACTAACGAATGCACCCCGTCCATCAAGCTGGGACCCACTGTCAAACACACCAACTACGGTGAAACGTTTTTGCCGTGTCGTCGGGCCAACAATTGATAATTTCGGTTCCGCAAGCATAAGCACAACAGAGTCGCCTACAGCAACGTCGAGCCGTTTGGCCAGCGAACGTCCTATCACTATCGAAAAACGTTCTTGATCCAATACATCTAGCGTGGTGTTTGTCGCTTCTGACTCCCCCGAAGCATTGGTAAGGAATGATCCAACATCACTCACAAAGGCATAGCGCTGGGGATCTATGCCCTTCAGTTGTGCCGTCGCTAGATTGCCATTCGCCGCGAGCACTACTGTCGTTTTAACCACCGGCACCAAGTGCTGAATACCGTTTGCAGCGAGCATATCGGCGTCAAAGCTCGAATCCCCGGATAGGCTACCGCCAGAGAGAGAAACACCGAAGTGCGGCGTAACCGCTAACACCCGCTCACGCAGTTCCCGGTCAAAACCGTTCACAACAGAAAGCACGAGCAACAATACCCCGGTACTGACGATTAGCCCGCTTAACGCCAGTTTACTGACATAGGACAGACTGCTGATGGGACTGAGCAAAAACCGGAGCGCCAGTGCCCAGGTCAGACTCTTCACTCGCCTAGCCTGTTTGCCACCAGCCGTTTAACGTCCGCGCCGAACAACTAAGCGATCAATATTCTCAGCTTCGCTATCGCATTGTTGAGGATCACCACCACAAATCTCGCATTCCATTTCCATGCCTAAGGCTTTCATGCCGCCACAGCTTCCAGCGATCGGCTTACGCCCGAAGATAACCCCCACGGCCATGAGCGCGACCATCAACAACATAAATCCAAAAGCAAAAAACAAAGTGGTCATGACTTACTCCGGGTTACTGAGCAGGAACGGTTGCATGTGCGAAGTATACCTCTCAGTAACGGTAGCGTCGGCATTTTTTGCCAGAATAAGCGCAGCCAAGCTGCGACTCTCAGCATACTCAAGGCCAGAATCCAAACCGAGCACCATCAAGGCTGTCGCGTATGCGTCAGCCCACATGGCACTGGGATGCACAACGGTCACCGACACCACATTATTGTCCGCGGGAATACCACTACGTGGATCAATAACATGATCTACCCGTAATCCTTCTACGACCCGAAAATTCCGATAATCTCCAGACGTCGCAACGCTCTGACCGGAAACACTGAGAATTCGCTGCACAGAGCCTTGTTGGCCGGGCTCGGGTACTTCTATACCGACTCGCCACAACGTGCGGGCGCTGTTCAAACCCTGCACGCGAACTTCACCACCTATGTCCACCAAAAAATGTTCGCAGCCAAGGTTCAACATCGATTCGGCCAGCTCGTCCACAGCTTGGCCTTTCGCGATAGCAGACACGTCGATATAAGCTGTTGCAAGACGCTTACGAACCCGGTTATTCGTAAGCAGCTCGATATGCTGCATGCCTACGCTTGCTGCAGCATTACGTTGAGACGCCTCACTTGGTGGCCACGGCGCCGCTTTATCTGGCCCGAACCCCCAAATATTAACCAGCGGGCCGACCGTAACATCGAAGGCCCCTTGGCTGTCGCGCCAAAGTTCCACTGCAGCACGCAAAGCCGTACTGAGGCGTCTGCTTATGGGCCTTACATCTTGCGCAGGCGCCTCGTTCAGCAAGCTGAGTTCCGAATCTGAGATGTAGGTCGACATACTTTGATTAAACGCGACCAATTGTTGATCTAAAACAAATTGACTCGGCCTACAACGGGCAGATGGTGCGTACTGAACGCGGTAGTACGTGCCCATAGTCTCGCCTTGCAAAATTTCATAGGCAGGCCATGCTGCACCCCCACAACCTCCGAGCGATACCGCGAGTATTAGCCAAATGTGGCCGTTTCTGAGTGGCCGCAGCCCCTTCATATGGTTCCTGTCGTTAATACTAAGATCGGGCACCTTAACAAAATAGCGACCCCGACTGGCAACCCGGGCCAGCAGCCGATTAAACTGCACGGCTTGCACATCAAAGCGAATGAACCGTATGAATTCACCAAAATTTGCGTTGTTGGTTGTTAGCGCAGCAGTATTAGGTTGGCTATGCGCACAATTCTTGCCACCAATGGACTGGCTGCAGCAGCTAACAGAGCTTCTACGCACCGCTTTTTTCGCAGCTCTGAAAATGCTTATCGCGCCACTCATCTTCTTTTCGCTCCTAAGCGGTGTTATGGAGTTGCGCAACACCCGCAGCATGGGGCGACTTGGCGCAGTTACTCTGGGCTATTATCTGTTTACCACCGCAATCGCGGTGACCATCGGCCTAATCGTGGTGTTTTTTATTCACCCGTGGACCGCCTTTACACCCCTAGTTCAAGATCCAGGCGCTTACGCAAGCGTTGGAGCAACGGCCCCACGACTGATCGACCCTGGTGACGGGTCACTCTTTGCATTGGCCAACTCACTGCTGCAGAGAATGTTGGCCAACCCATTTACCGCACTCGGCGAGATGAACATTCTCGGCATCTTAGTGGTCGCCATATTGTTCGGCACTGCAACCGCCCTAACCATTCAAGATGACTCACCGTTACCTCGGCTAATTGCAGATATCACCCATGGAATTTATCGTCTCGCTGGGTGGATCCTTACCGCACTGCCACTTGGCTTATTTGCAGTCACCTATCAACTGTCAGCACAAATCAACTTAGATACCGTCGCCGCACTGGCCCAATTTGCCGGCGTTGTGCTGGCTGCAACTATGTTGCACGGGCTTATAATATTGCCACTGTTGGCATGGTGGGTATCGGGCATAACGCCGTGGCGGTTCCTGCAACTTATCGTCCAACCGCTAGTTACTGCCTTAGCCACCTCCTCAAGTGCGGCGACCTTACCGTTATCAATGACCACCGCCGAACAACAACTTAAGGTAAAACGAGCACGCTGTGCATTTGTCCTTCCCCTGGGCGCCACTGCCAACATGGACGGTACCGCACTCTTTGAGGGCATCGCCGCGGTATTTCTCGCCTACATGTTCGGCATTGAGCTTGGCACCGTTGGCATTATCGCGGTGTTCATCGTAGCCATGCTATCTTCAGTTGGCGCTCCGGGCATGCCATCCGGCTCGATGGCTGGGATGCAGTTGGTATTGATCGCCGCAGGCATTCCGCTCGAAGCGATAGGATTACTCTTACTCATTGAGCGCCCGCTAGACACCTTTCGAACCGCAGTGAACGTCGAAGGCGACCTAGTCGGTTGCTTGGTGGCAGAACGATTTGGACACACCGATGAGGCGGCAACAGCATGACGACGAACCTGCTTTTCTTGCGGCACGGGCAGATAAAAGCCAATCGGCAAGGGCGCTGGCACGGTTCCACCGACAGCGCGCTGACTCTAAAAGGACGAATTCAGGCCTCATTGACGAGCAAAGCGTTGCAGAACAGGCCGGAAATTAGCGCGGTATACACCAGCCCTCTGCAGCGTTGCAGGCATACTGCTCGGTTAGCGACAACACGTTTACCCCACGAGCCCGTTGTTATCGGTGGGCTTGCTGAAATGTCCATAGGCGACTGGGAAGGCCAAAAATTCAACCGATTGCAGTCCGAACAGCAACTGATTGAGCGATGCACAAAAGACATACATTGGTGTCCACCAAATGGCGAAAGCCTTGCAATTGTTGCGCAACGTATGTGCGACGCCATTGAACAGATCAAAAAGTCCCACAGCGACGGCAGCACGGTACTCGTGGTCAGCCATGGCGCAGCCACGGCCATCGCCATCGCAACCTTAATCCATAATGATCCCTGCCAATGGGGTGGCTATCATTTTCGTAACTGCAGCCTCACCGAACTTACCCTCAAAGATGGCGCAAGTCTTGGGTCATTCGACGACTGTTCACACTTGGGCATGTTCGGTTAAGGTTGCAGCTAGAAGCTTTTTGACAAAAAACGGAGAGGGACATGGGCGAATATTGCATAGTAGAAAAAGCCGATCACATTATGACTGTGAGGATAAACCGACCAGATCGATTGAACGCGTTACATCCTCCGGGCAACGCGGAATTAGGTAAGGTCTTTGACGACTTTGCAGCTGACGATGATCTTTGGGTCGCCATCATCACTGGTGAGGGCCGCGGTTTCAGCGCGGGTAACGACTTGCGCTACCAAGCCGAAGGCGGCGAGAGAGTTCCGATGCCCCGCGGCTTTGGCGGTCTCACTTCGCGATTCGATTTGCATAAACCAGTTATCGCTGCCGTCAACGGCGTAGCCATGGGAGGCGGATTCGAAATTGCACTGGCCTGTGATCTCATCATTGCCTCGGACCAAGCGAAATTTGCCTTGCCCGAACCCAAAGTGGGTCTCGCAGCACTCGCTGGTGGCTTGAACCGACTACCCCGCCAAATTGGCCCAAAGCGGGCGCTTGGGATGATCCTTACAGGCCGTCACGTCAGTGCCGATGAAGGCGTACAACTTGGCTTCGTAAACGAAGTTGTGCCCCACGAGCAACTTATGGATGCGGCTATGAATTGGGCTCAGCAAATTATCGCTTGTGCGCCGCTGTCCATCCGCGCCAGCAAAGATGTCGTCTATAAAAGTTTGGATAGCGCTTCTCTGCAGGAGGCTATGGAAGCCAAATACGATAGCGTGCAAGCTATGGTCAGCAGTTCTGACTTCATTGAAGGACCCAAAGCCTTCGCGGAAAAACGCCCACCCAATTGGCAGGGCAAATAACTAGGGGTACCTATGCTTAAAGTGACACATCGCGAACTGATTGACCGCGCCTTAGCTGAGATTGAGACATTGGACATAGAGCAAGCAGAAGCACTGCTTGAAGACGACAACACCTTGTTCGTCGATTTGCGTGATCCGCGCGAATTGCAGCGCGAGGGCAAGATCCCCAATGCATTTCATGCGCCTCGTGGCATGTTGGAATTTTGGGTTGACCCATCTTCTCCTTACCACAAAGAGGTTTTTGCCTCGGGCAAGAAATTAGTGTTCTACTGCCAAAGTGGTTGGCGCTCTGCGCTGTCAACAAAAACAGTACAAGACATGGGGCTGGACAATGTTTGCCACATCGGTGACGGCTATCGCGGCTGGAAAGACAGTGGCGCAGCCACCGAAGATCTGAGCTAGTTCAATAACAATAACTGCAGCGAGAACCCGTTGATTCCTGTTATCTACTTGCTCGCCTTTAGCGGCGGCTTCGTGATCATGTCCCTAGAACTATTGGGTGGGCGTATTCTTGCGCCCTATTTTGGTAGTGGCATTTATATCTGGGGCAGCATAATTACGATTTTTATGCTGTCGCTTTCTATTGGTTACCTGCTCGGCGGAAGGCTGTCCGTGCACAACCCGTCTTCCAGCCGATTCGCAGCAATTTTTGCGGTGGCCGCAGTGCTATTACTGCCGCTCACAGTGTATGCCCAAGATTTGATGGAGTTCATTTTTCTGCGGGTTGAGGATCCTCGCTACGGATCACTGCTCGCCTCTGTCGTGCTCTTTGGCTTGCCAACAGTGATCCTTGGCATGATTTCGCCCTATTCCGTTCGCTTGCTGGTAGAAAACGTAGCCGAGTCCGGGCGCATAGCAGGCGCACTTTACTTCGTTTCCACATTAGGCAGCGCAATCGGCACGCTAATGACGTCATTTTACTTTGTGCTGTGGTTCGAGATGAATACGATCATCCTGCTTTTGATCGGTTGTCTGGCATTGCTCGCGGCATTAGCGTTTAGCGCGGATAAAACCTTTAACAAATAGGCATGAATACCACCGACGAGGTCCATTTCTTATGAGTACTCGGATGCTCTTATTGCTGTCGCTCTTATCGGCAGCAGCCGCAACTGCGGCGCCTAACCAATATGGTGTGCTGCACGAGGAACGGTCACTGTATACCCGCATTTTAGTGCATCAAGACGACGATCTCCTGTGCCTGAAATTCACCTTGGTTCGCTCCGACAGTAATCAAAGTTGCAAAGACCTGTCGCAGCCAAAGCGGATGGTGTTTGCCTATGCTCAGATGAGCATGGCGGCACTGCTCTTCAATCCAACGCCCAAGCGCATTCTCATCGTTGGGCTAGGCGGCGGCACGCTTCCAATGGCCCTCCGTGAACTTGTACCAACAGCGACGATCGAGACCGTAGAAATCGATCCCGCGGTCGTGCGAGTCGCAACAGATTTCTTCGATTATCGTAGCGATGAAAAAAATCTGATCGTTACCGAAGACGCACGGGTATATGGCAAACGCGCAAAAATTAGAGGGCTACGCTACGACTTAATCATTCTAGATGCGTTTAACGGCGACTATATTCCGGAGCATTTAATGACAATGGAATATCTGCAGGAAATGCGAGAGCTCCTGACACCTGACGGCACCTTGGTCGCCAACACCTTCTCTACCAGCAATTTGTATCATCACGAATCCAACAGTTACAGACAGGTGTTTGGCGACTTTATCAATTATCGCCGTAAGGACACTGGCAACCGGGTCGTTTTGATACCCCAAGCACAACGCGACGGCGACGCACGGACACGACTAACGAAAGAACAATTGATGGCGCGGGCGCAGGAACTCGATACCGATTTGCGCCCTTATGGCGTACCCATTATCCGAATTGCTCGAGAGGTGGCAGCAGCCAGCAGGGCTCGGCCAGACTGGAATTTGCGCAAGCGGCCGTTGAGTGATCAATATTCACCCGCCAACCTACTGCGCAAACCCTAAAACGATCAGCTTGCGCTATTCCAGTATTCGTCTTTCAACAAGCGCTTATATAACTTGCCGGTTGGATGCCGAGGTAATTCGTCGCGAAAATCAATACTGCGCGGGCATTTGATGGCGGACAAGTGCTCCCGACAGTAATCAATTAACTCCACCTCGACCAGCGCACTGGCTTCTTCAGGATTGCGCAATTGCACCACACCCTTAACCTCTTCGCCGAAATCAGGATTAGGCACACCGAAGACGGCAACATCCAACACCTTGTCGTGATTGATCAGCACATTTTCGGCCTCTTGAGGGTAAATATTGACACCGCCAGAGATGATCATGAAGTGCTTGCGATCAGTCAGATAGAGAAAACCGTCCTCATCTAGATAACCTACATCTCCAAGGGTAGACCAACCTTTCGCGTGTAAAGAACTCTGAGTTTTCTCAGTGTCTTTATAATATTCAAACGTGCCACCACCGCCCAAGTAAATCGTTCCTGATTCACCAACAGGCATTTCGTCGCCGTCGTCGTTACAGATATGTAACTCGCAATTCAACGGACGTCCCACTGAGCCTTTGTGAGCAAGCCACTCTTCGGAATTCAGTTGCACAAAACCATTACCTTCGGTCCCCGCGTAATATTCGTAAATCACGGGCCCCCACCATTCAATCATCTTCTCTTTGATCGGAATCGGGCAAGGCGCCGCAGCGTGAATCGCCGCCTGCATGGTGCTTACATCGTACTTAACACGAGTCTCTTCCGGAAGTTTAAGCATACGTACAAACATTGTTGGAACCCATTGGCTATGGGTGATTTGATACTTCTCTATACACTCCAATGCATACTCAGCCTCAAAATGCTGCATCATAACGACCGTAGTACCGTGGCGCAGACAACCCATAGTGAAAGCCAGCGGTGCCGCGTGATACAAAGGCGCAGGAGACAAATAGATTGATTCTTCAGTACACCCGTAGAGCACTTCGGCTAGGTTAATGTCTTCGCTTTCCCCGTAGGCGTGTTCCGGCAACGGTCGTTTCACGCCCTTCGGGTAGCCCGTAGTACCCGATGAATACAGCATTGCAGCACCTTCGCATTGATCAGCAATCGGCTCTGCCGGCAATGCGGCTAATGCCTCGCCCCAGGACTGATATCCTGGAATGTCGCCTTCAACGCTAAAGCAGGCTTCAACATCCGCCATACGCCCTTGCAAAGGTTCGACGACGGCTCGCCGTTCGCCAGACGTAATGAACACGCGGGCCTCACAATTATTAACAATGTACTCCACCTCCGCCTGCTGCAGTCGCCAGCTAATCGCAGTGAAATACAGCCCAGAGCGTTGGGCCGCCCAACAAATTTTGAAGAAATCTGGATGATTTTCTAACAGCACGGCAATGTGGTCGCCACGCTGCAGCCCGAGTGAGCGAAACAGCTGCGCGCCTCTGTTTGCGTCTGCTTCTAACTCTCCATAAGTAACAACCTGGCCGGTCTCCGCGACAATATAAGCGGCGCGTTGCGGGTCTTTCGCGGCTATCTCTGCTGGACTCATTTCCCCTCCTTTATATTAATCATCGGCCAATCGAAACTGGCCGCTGTTGATCTCCCCTCGAGTCTTAACTTATCAATCTGCCTCTAACGTCAGCGACACCGAGTTCATACAATACCTCAGACCGGTGGGCCGTGGGCCATCTGGAAACACATGGCCTAAATGAGCGTCGCAGCGCGCGCACAGAACTTCGATCCGACGCATCCCCAAACTCAGATCCTCTCGAGTCGCCAGCGCGTCAGATGACAGCGGCGCATAAAAGCTCGGCCACCCGCAACCGGCATCAAATTTCGTTTCCGCGTCAAACAATTTGTTACCGCAACATTTGCAGTAGTAGGTACCCGGGCGCGTTTCATTCCAGTACATGCCGGTAAACGGTCGCTCTGTACCGGCTTGCCTGGCCACCGCATATTCTTCGACAGAAAGCTGTGCCTGCCATTCGGCGTCTGTTTTGACTATTTTATTCTGTTCAAGTTCCACTTTTTTCTCCGAAACTACGACTTTAGGGATGCTAAGCGCTAGCACCGCTATTAGACTAGCAAAAACTAATTCAGCGCTGTGGTTATTCTAGCGCTACCTCGCGTCACATTAGCTCACTAAGCAGGAACCGCTATGAACAGCCCCAAACCGCAAAGGACACCTGGGCCCATCTTAAAGTCCACCAAACTCGATAATGTGTGTTATGACATTCGCGGCCCTGTGCTCAAAGCGGCAAATCAACTCGAAACCGATGGTCATACGGTGCTGAAGCTAAATATTGGTAACCCTGCCCCTTGGGGCTTCAATGCCCCGGAAGAAATATTGCGCGACGTCATTCGTAACGTGCCGCAATCACAGGGTTATTGCGACTCGAAAGGCCTGTATTCGGCACGCAAAGCTATCATGCAATATTGTCAGCAAGTGGAGATTACCAATGTCGATGTCGATGATATCTACATCGGTAACGGCGTATCCGAACTGGTGGCTATGTCCATTCAGGCGTTAGTGAACGATGGCGATGAAGTACTGATTCCCAGCCCCGATTTCCCTCTCTGGAGCGCTGCTGTAAACCTTTGTGGGGGCACGCCGGTCCACTACCTGTGCGACGAGGAAAACGACTGGCAGCCGGACCTTGCTGATTTACGCAGCAAGATAACCCCTCAGACTAAAGCCCTAGTGGTTATAAACCCCAACAACCCCACCGGCGCCGTCTACCAACGCGAGATGCTCGAGCAACTGGTAGCCATCGGCCGCGAATTCGATCTAGTCATGTTCGCCGATGAAATCTACGACAAAATTTTGTTCGATGAGGAATCTTATATTCCACTGGCGTCTCTCACCAACGATCTACTTATGCTGACATTCAGTGGCCTGTCAAAGTCTTATAGGGCTGCTGGATTTCGCTCTGGATGGCTGGTCGTTAGCGGCGCTCGTGAGCGAGCGCAGGACTACATCGACGGACTAAACATACTCGCCTCAACCCGCCTGTGTGCAAATGTGCCCACACAACACGCGATTCAAACCGCTCTTGGCGGTCACCAGAGCATCTACGAGCTTACTGCCCCGGGTGGTCGCCTTTACGAACAACGCAACGTCGCTTGGCAAATGCTCAATGAGATAGACGGAGTCTCCTGTGTAAAACCTAAGGGCGCGCTGTATCTGTTCCCTAGAATCGATACCGAAAAATTTAATATCCAAGATGATGAACAATTTATTCTGGACGTGCTGATGCAGGAAAAGGTCCTCATGGTCCAAGGAAGCGGTTTTAACTGGCCCCGCCACGATCATTTTAGAATAGTTTTCCTTCCCCACGTCGAACACCTGAGGGAAGCGCTGGGACGGCTAAAACGCTTTCTCGCCAATTACCGGCAATAACTTAAGCCGCTATATTGGACTGGCGACTCGATACAAAGAGCGCTCGTCATATCCAGTAATCACCTCCACGAGGCCGCATAATCTCGCATCCAAGGCAGCATCATCCGAATCAACCAACAACGGGCGCTGCTCCAGTGCGAGCAGTTTTTGTTTTGAACTCACTACGGTGAAGTCGTCGGGCCAGCAAAGCTTCGCCAACACAGCCGGAGAAAACTGTTGATTGCCACGCCCCAGTAAAAATGCTTGCTGACGAGTGAAACTTAAAATCACGTGGGCAGGACCTTGTTGAATCACCGTTAGCAATTGCTGTGCCGTTGCGTCGATGACAAGCGAATGGTCCGGCAAACGCACATCCACTCCAAGCAATGTACCGGGTATCCCCAGTTCACGTTTGATTGCCAAACATGTGCTTCCGGGACCCAGAATCAAAGCAGTTTGACGATCTTCCAGCCAACACTCACTGACATAAGTGGAAATCTCATTAACAGCCAACGCCTCCGTCTCTTTACCACCCACCTTAGTCTGTTGCAGTAAATCATTAGCTTCAGGTACCCACAGTTCACCATAACCGCGGGTGCGGACTGCTGCTCTCACGTCAACCTCCGAGCCACGCTCCGGTTCGACATAATCTCGCACCTCGCGGGCCACTCGATCGATCAACCGACCATTTGCCAGATCTGCCACCACCCGCGCGGCAGCCCTAGGCGAGATCGCGAATACCCCGCTATGCATTTTTACGCCCGCTGGTAATCCCAGGCAGGACACGGTGCCAGAGACTGCGCTTAGTACATCCCTGGCGGTGCCATCTCCACCTGCGAAAACAATCAGGTCCACGTTATAGTCAATAAACGCATGCACAGCATCAATCGTATCCTGTGCCGTGGTCGGCGCACCGGGCGTGCCCAATCGGACATAGTCAAAACCAAGGGTGCGAAGAGAATCAGCACCCATTCCTGCACCCCATGTAACCCAAGTAATGGGCTGCGCAGACGGAGCGAGAAAGGAATCGGCGCCATCACCTCCGGGCGCGGATAAATACTGCAAAAAGATAGCCACCCGAGAGGCTCCCCGGGCCTGTCCTCGCCGAGCAATAGCTTCTGTTTGCACCTCGGGCCCATCACTTCCCTTTAATCCCACAGCGCCACCGAGGCCGGCACGCGGATTAACTAACAGCGCAACTTTCATGCAATCCGATCTGCGACTGCTTCAGCCAAAGCCAATGAGGCTGTAAGACCGGGCGATTCGATCCCCAGCAGGTTTAGGCGCCCCGCCACGCCATGTTGTTCCGGCCCGTACAGCATAAAATCTGCAGCCAGCTCATTAGGCCCACTTATTTTCGGGCGAATACCGGTATAACTGGGCTGCAGACGCGAAACATCCAAGCCGGGGAAATAAGCACGAATCGCCGTGGCAAATTCTTCTTTATGCGAATCATCAAAGCTGTAATCAATTTCGGACAACCAACGTACATCAGGGCCAAACTTAATTTGGCCGGCGAGATCAAGCGTCACATGCACACCTAACCCGCCGGCTTCGGCGACTGGATAAACTAAACGAGAAAATGGCTGACGGCCGGCATAAGAGTAATAATGCCCCTTAGCATAATAAGCTTCAGGAGCCCCGCCCAAATCCGCAGCAAGCTCTGGCGCCGTTAGACCGGCGCAATTAATCACCCAATCAGCCGCAATAGAAAACTCGTTGCAGTGCACTACAGAGTCCGCGCCTCGAGACTCTATCGACTGCACTGCGCAGCCCAACGCTAAAGCGCCTCCGCACGCCTCCATGTCGCCCTGCAAGCTCAACATGAAGGCATGCGAATCGACAATGCCAGTAGACGGCGAAACAACCGCACCAATGCCGCTCACTTCCGGTTCTAGGGCAGCCAAGTCAGCTGCATCAATCCAATACAAATCAGCCACCCCGTTAGCGGCCGCTTTCGTTATGTATTGTTCGACGGTCGCGCGTTGCATTCCATTTGCCGCGACGATTATTTTCCCGCAGCGTTTGTGATCGATACCACGGCTCGCGCAATAGTCGTATAACAATTGCTTACCGCGAACGCAAAACCGCGCTTTCAAGCTATTGGTCGGATAATAAATACCTGCGTGAATGACTTCCGAATTTCGCGAACTGGTTTCGCTGCCGATCAGCTCGTGCTGTTCTAAAACCACGACCTCTCGACCCAGCTTCGCCAGTGCTGCAGCCACGGCCAAGCCGACAACACCCGCGCCAATAACTAGGCAATCAACCTTATCCATTTGCCCTGCTCAACGCGCTTATGAATGCAGTTGCACGATTACCGCCACGGGTACAAAGCCACGCCTGCGTGAGCTTGTGCTGGTCATGCAACTGGCGTGAAAAGGCATCTTCTAGGCGCAGCAATTTACGGTCATGCACAGCGCCATCGACGACGTTATCCGAACTGATACTAAACGCTACGCCGGCAGCTTGAGAAAAATGCCACTCCAGAGATTGGCTGCGCAATTCGAGACGGTAAAACTGACGCTGTTCTGCAAACGAGCGCGGAGGTTGTATGTAACGGTAACCAAAATCTGTTTGGCGCCTGCGGCCGTTGTTGGCCAAACACCAATGCGCAGCTTCATGCAAAGCCGAAGATGCGTAATCATCGCGAAAAATAAGTTGCGCTAAGTCCGATTCAGTACTGGGTAAATACAGTGGCTCAGTACCACCACCAACCAGATGCGTCGCATGGCTGCGCACAAAACAAGAATCAAATACTTGAATAATTTCTGCAGCATTCATACTCAGCACTTCTGTATCCAAAACTCATAGACACCTGACTGTTCTGCGCGCTCAAGCATGACGTGGCCAAGAAATTGACAGAACTGAGTGACGTCTCGCTCAGTTGTGGGGTCTGTGGCGTAAACATGCAAAATCTCACCGCTATGCATTTTACGCACTTTATTACGAACGAGCATAAGCGGCTCCGGGCAGGTTAGCCCGCACGCGTCCAACTCTTCTTGTGCCTGTATTGCCAAGGTTTTTTTCGTAAAATTAAACGAAAGGTAATGGTAGTCGAGAAGCCCCCCAAATCCCAGAATTGTCGAGATCACGCGGAAATCCAAGCAACAATTTGTCGCAATTTTTTCACTCATAGGGTGCTAGAGTCCCATCTTAACAAAATTGAGTTCACAACTGATTGACATGGTTGCTACTGCTCTCCGATTAAACTCTATCGTCAGGCCAAGACCCCGGTGGAAGCGACACGTGGTCACGGGATTGGCCGGCCTGCTATTGACCTTATGGGCATCGTTAAGTCAGGGCGCTGAAAAAACCCCCAAGGACTACGACCTCGACTACTTATCCCTGCAGATAAAAACCGCCGAAGCGGATAGAGCGCGCGCAACGCTTGAGCAGATCATCACGGACATACAACTTGATCAGGGCCGATATGCCTACGCACTGGTCGCGCCATTGACGCTATTGGGCGACGCGCACATGGCTTTACAAAATTCCAACGAGGCGGCAGATCATTACGCCCATGCCTTGCATCTAAGCCGCAGTAACCAAGGCCTTTTTGCGCCTAGCCAAGTAGATGTTGTTTATCGACAAGCGGCGCTATATACCGCGGCAGGAAATCTCTTGGCGGCACGCCAACGCGAGGAATACGCCTTCGAAGTGCTGCAGCGGCATCATGGGCAGGCGTCCCTAGATCTGCTCCCGGCCATAGAACGCCTAGGCGAATTCTATCAACGCTCTTTTAATTTCTTGGGTGCTCGAGTGCTGTTTAAACGAGCATTAGCTACCCTTGCAGCAGATGACCGTCAAACCAGTGAGGCGGCCATCCCTTACCTCCAAGGCGTCGCTAAAAGCTATTTAACCGAGCGTTTTCCACCCTTCTATAGTGAGAGTCAGTTCGACCCCCGCGCGCAGAGCGGCTTGCGTGAGATGGATCTAACGACGGAATATATCTCTATCAGCAATTTCCCCGCGGGCGAGCGCGCATTGCAGTCGGTAGTCGCTATTCGTCAGCAATCACTTGACCGCGGTTTGCTGGACCCTGAAATAAGTAAATCCGAGGTTTTCAGACTTACAAAATCATTGCACGCCGCCATGTTGGACCTAGCAGACTGGCATCAAATGTTCGGACATATCCGCGAAGCGCGGGCACTGTATAACCACTTATTTAATGAAATTGATGACGCAAAGACCCTATCGATAGCTTTCGACGAGCCAAAACTACTCTACTTTCCAAAGCCCAAGGACCCGAAACGGCCGAGCGACTCTACGCATCAAGCCAGTACTGGTGAGGTCGAGGTTCAATTCGATGTATTGCCCACCGGCAGGATAAGAAATTTAGAGACTGTTACTTCGATTCCCGACGGCTTAATGGACTTCCAAGTACGTCGCAATCTGCGCGACGCAATATTTCGCCCTGCGATCAATGCTGAAGGACCAATCACCAGCAAAGGATACAGTTACCGCTACGAGTTTAATCATTATTCTAAATTGGACGCTAAAGACCCAGAAATCGCCACGTCAAGCGAACCAGGGCCAGAACAAGCAGAGGCGCCGTAAGGAGGTGCAATTGTGAATAAGTTGTTAGGCATTGTGTTAGGGACCCTAGTGGTGCTTTGCGGCTGTGCGCCCATAACACCCTTTCCGCAACCGCAAATGCCGACCCCTCAGCAGAGTCCGAGCAGTTCACCCAGTGCGCCCTCAAGCTCACAGCCTAGTTCATCCAGCCCGAGCAGTTCTTCTAGCAGCCCCTCAAGTTCTACACCCAGCAGCTCTTCCGGCGGCCCCTCAAGCTCAATGCCGAGCCCATCAAGTTCAGGCCTTCCCTCCAGCGGACTCCCTCTACCAAGCACGCCCGGAATACCTCCGCCGCCAGGGGCCGGAACAAGCACAGGCTCTGGCGACTCGCAACAAACTACTACAAACGGCCCTGAACAAACCGCTGACAATGAGGGAGACAGCCCGGGCCAATCTTCCGACGGCTGGCTCGAAGGTGATCCGACCGGAGACAACGGCGACCAGGGTGAATGGCAGACAAGTAATCAAGAGATACCTGAGAACATTAGCGGTTCTAATGCCGATGGCGGTGCAGACACTGCAGAGGCCGGGGGCGATGACACAACAAATGCTGCGGATCAGGCCCTAACTGAGGCGTTAGAGGAGCTGGACGGCGAGATTCTGGCCGAGCGCGCTGTGCTTCGCGAAAATGAGGCGGCAGCTAATCGCAGTGCCGGCAACGGCAGCCAAGAAGCTACCGCAAACGACGGCGCAGCCACTAAAGCCAGCAGCACCGCTGCTGTCCCAACCTCCGGTACAAACACCCCGACTCGCGGACGTGCCACCGGTCGACCGCCCCCGCCGAAACGTGGCGACAGCGCAGCCGTGGCTGATCTGCCGGATGCAAAAGATGATGACATTATCGCTCGTCAACTGCGCGAGGCCGCGATGCAGGAATCAGACCCAGAACTTAAAGAGAAACTCTGGGAAGAATATCGTCGATACAAGCAGGGCTAAGAGGGATGCGACTGTTCGGAATGACGCTACTGCTTCTGCTCGCTGGGTGCGTTACTCAAACCGTGCGCACGGTCGACCTAACACCACCGCGACAAAGCGCGACTGCGCTCACTGAGGAACAACTGCTTGATGTGGGGGTCGCACTTTTTGATCCCAACATCCCTGAAGATTACGACGCCCAAATCGAACAAATTATTCAGCCGGAGATTCGGCTAGCAGAAGCCCGCTACATGCCCTTCGTGGCCAAAAATATGCTCCAATCCACGGGCAATTGGGGCGCTGTGCGTGTGGTACCACGACAAAGTGATGCGGTCGACCTGACCGTGAACGGTAAAATCATTGAATCCGATGGCGAAAAACTAGTCGTTGATATCCGTGTTACCGATGCCAGCGGTAAAACCTGGTTCGATAAGCGCTACACCAGCCTAGCAAGCAAATACGTCTACTTAGACAAATCGCCGCAGTCAATCGATGCGTTTCAGAGCCTGTACCGCGACCTTGCCAACGACATGCTTAGCTATCGAGAAACCCTTAGCTCCAGCGACGTGCTCGAGATACGCCAAACCGCTGAAATGAAATTTGCTCGGTCCTTCGCGGCGGACGCTTTTTCAGGTTATTTGTTGCAAATTGACGAAGGCGAATACCAACTACTGCGACTGCCCGCTGAAAATGACCCTATGTTGATGCGCGTGCGTGAAATACGCGAGCGGGAATACCTATTCATCGATACCTTGGATGAGTTTTACGCGAACTACTCACGTCAAATGCTGCCGGTATACGACGGCTGGCGCCGTGCCACCTACGCTGATGCAATTGAATTCAAAGCGCTGCAAGCGCAATCGCGATCACAAATCATCGGCGGCAGCCTTGCTATCGCAGCGGGCATCGGCGGGATCTACTCAAGCGACAACCCCTACGTAGACGCCAGCGGCGTTGCCAGCGTTGGTGGTGGGGCTACGCTGATCATCAGTGGCTTAAACAAAAAACAGCAATCTGCTCAACTTGCCGACCGGCTGCGAGAAATTGGTTCGGACACTGAGGCAGAACTTATTCCTACAACAATTCAACTCGACAACGAAACGCTGCGACTTACCGGTTCTGTAGAACAGCAATATACGGAGCTTAGGAAAATCCTCCGCCGGCTCTATTTAGAAGAATACGGTTTGGATCCCAGCCAAACCTCACAATCACCCGCTTTAGCTAATTGATGCGCGAAGTCCAGAGACCAATCGAAACAGTCCGCCCCGCGCTTTCTCATTTAGCGAGAAGAGCAAACGAGCACGGCTGGCAACAATGGCTCGCAACAAATAAGCCCGCGGTCATCGCCTCGGTCTGCATTTTTTCCTTACTGGCAGTTTCGACCTTGCTTGCCAGCCGGTATCAAATTGCAGCGCCTTTGCCGTCCGCCACCAACCCGCAAACAACAAAGGCCTCGACAACGCTTGATCAGGCCACTGCAGCCACCCTAGCTCCCTTCGCCAAGCTCACGCTTGAACAGGCGCAACAGGCCGCCCGCGACGAACTTGGCCGATTCGTTGAACAACAATTGCAGTTAGAGCAGCGTTTTAATCTCGGTGAGTGGTCCATCGAAAGCATGGATGGCGCCACTGATACAGCGCTCGTTGGTGACGAATATTTTCAGACAGAAGACTATCTAAACGCACTGGCAAGCTATCAGCAGGCGGCCGACCAAATCGCCGAAACAATTCAACTCGGTCAAGCAGCACTCGCTCAAGCGATTGATGCAACCGTCTTAGCGATAGACAACTTAAATCCAACAAAGGCGACCAGCAGCTTGAGTCAGGCCCGCAAGATCGCACCATCTGACGCGAAGATTGAGGCGCTGCAGCAGCGCATAGATGTATTGCCTGAAATAATCGTATTACTACGGCAGGGCCTTAATTTAGGGCTACAAGAACGCTACGAAGACGCATTGTCGAGCTATGCAAAGATCACAGCGCTCGATCCACTTACAGCATCGCTTAATGAACGGGTAGTCGCGGCCCAAGCCGGCTGGCAAGCACAACAACTTCGACAGTGGTTAAGCGACGGATTTAGCGCGCTTGATGCGAGCGATTTCGCAGGTGCGCGTAAAGCCTTCAACAAGGTTACGGCTGCAGTGCCAGACAATTCCGCCGCCTTGGGCGGCTTAGAGCAAGTCGCCCAACTTTATGACGTCGCACTTATACGAAATGCAGCGTCCAATGCAGCGAAAGCAATGACCGAAGGCGCTTGGGAAAAAGCGATCAGCGCTTACCAACGAATACTCGATCTGGATCCAAACCTCAGAGTGGGACGCACTGGCATCGCCAGCGCACAGGAGCACAAACGCATCAACGCGTTATTAAATGCGGTACTTGCACAGCCCCAGCGTCTGTCTGAACCGCGTTTATTTAATGCTGCCGAACGCGCGCTCGCAAATGCCGAATTGCTCGCATCTAAACCACCGAATTTTACCGACGCCATAGCGCAAGTGGCAAAGATACTGGAGCAGTATCGTAAACCGGTACTGGTCTCCTTCATTTCCGACAATACCATTGATATAAATTTGTCCAACGTCGGTAATCTTGGGCGCTTTAGTCAACGCTCTTTAACCCTGCGGCCCGGCACATACACCGTGCGCGGAAGCAAAAACGGCTGCCGAGATATTTATACCAATATCACTGTTCTGCCGAACATGAATCCGGTCGAAATTTTTTGCACTGAGCGATTGCGCTAGTCATGACCAATCAAACGCAGCCAGAGGGTATTGCTCGGGTTAGATATCGCCCCAGCGACACCGCTCGCAACAAGCAACAAGTGCCGCTATGGCAATGGGCACTCGGCGCGCTACTGCTGACCGTTCTTGCAACCCTGTGGTTTTTGTTTACCGCCAAAAGTGTCGTACTGACCTTTTCACCACAGGCACAGACCATAACGATTCAGGGCGGCGTGCACCTAAAACTGGGTAACGTTTTTCTCATGCGCGAGGGCAATTATACTGTTGACGCCCGCACTCAGAATCACAAGCCGCTGCAACGCTTATTAAACGTCTCACAAGCAGCAAACCAGAGTTTTCAGTACTTTTTCACGCCTACACCGGGAGTAATCGAACTGACCAGGCGACCCGCTGACGCTCGGGTTTTTGTTGACGGCATCGAGGTAACGCTCGCTCCCAACGCAGCGGTCAAGTTCAGTGCCGAGGCCGGATTGCGACAATTAAAGGTACAGCACCCGCGTTACCTAGCCCAAACTGTTCCAGTAGACATTACCGGCAAAAGCATCACCCAAAATGTTCGCATCGAACTGGCGCCGGCATGGGCTGACGTGAATATCTCCAGCGAACCCATAGGAGCAGAAATATGGATTGATAATCGGAATTCCGGCCAAAGTACCCCAGCGCAGGTTGAAGCCATGCAAGGCGAACGCCAGATTAGACTGCAAAAGTTGGGCTTTAAGACCTATGAACAAAGGATTTTAGCGGTCGCCGGCACACCCCAAACCATTGCAGCCGGAGTTCTGGTACGCGCCGACGCTCAGCTTAATATAACCACTAAACCCAGCAATGCGGCGTTGACCGTAAACGGGGTGTATCAAGGCCAAACCCCGTTAAAACTCGATCTAAAATCACAAACCAAACAGACTATAAAAGCGGTTCATCCAGGTTTCGCTGCCGCAACTCAAAGTCTGACTCTGGCAACAGGTGAGAATAAAAAATTACAGCTGCAACTCACCCGCATGCTTGGCGAAGTTCGAATACAGACAAGACCCAAAGACGCGCAAGTCACAATCAACGAACAGCCCATCACCCTCGATAAACCCTCTCTGCAGCTGCCCCTGAAACCTCAGCGAATTGCCGTGACACGGCCAGGCTATGCCGGTTTTGAGACGGTGCTGAATCCCCGCGCAGGCTTAGTGCAAGAACTTAAGGTACAGCTGCTGACACTCGAAGAAGCACGCCTTGCAGCCTTGGTACCGGTCGTGACCAACCAGCAAGGGCACACGCTCAGACTATTCAGCGCCGATACCGTGACGATGGGCGCATCGCGCCGAGAGCCGGGCAGACGTGCCAACGAAACAATACGCCAAGCAAATTTCAGCCGGCTGTTTTACCTCGCTGAACGAGAGGTAACCAACGCCCAATTCAGGGCATTCGCCAGCGGCCATGACTCTGGCGACTTTCAGGATCAAGACTTGGACGACGATGAACAACCAGTTACCAACGTCAGTTGGGATGAAGCCGCAAACTATTGCAACTGGTTATCTAAGCAAGAGGGATTGAGCACTTTTTATGCCATTGAGTTTGGAAAAGTTATCGGCATCAATCGATCCGCCACCGGCTACCGACTCCCGACTGAGGCCGAATGGGCGTGGGCGGCAAGGCGTCGAGCAACCAGCGAAACCGGCAAAACCGCAAGCGAGCAATTGAAATTCCCTTGGGGCGACAGCTTGCCCCCGCCAGAGCGATTTGCCAATTATGCAGACCGCGCGGCCAGCAACTTGGTGGGCCGAATAGTGTTCGGCTACAACGATAACCATGCCGTCAGCGCACCAGTCGGCAGCTTTATGGCGAATAGCCATGGGTTGTACGACCTTGGTGGCAACGTGGCGGAATGGACCCACGACTACTATGAAATACCTGATCAAAACGCAATTACGGATCATCTTGGACCGCAAACAGGTGAGTTCCGAGTCATCAAAGGCGCCAGTTGGATGCACGGAACAATCACAGAATTACGGCTATCCTTTCGCGACTATGGTATTGAGGGTCGTCAGGATCTGGGATTCAGGGTGGCCCGCTACGCGGAGTAATAAATTATGTTGGCAACACCATTGAGATTTGTCGCGCTCGTGTGCGTGATCATGCTGGTGGGTACTGCATCACTCGATATCACTGTCGCCGCAGAACCTGCTAATGAACTGACACCAGAGGTACCGGCCACAGAAGAACAAAGTAGCGAAGCAGCCAAACCCAGCAAACAACAACCGGCAACTCTGAGCAGCAAAAAACGACGCGAACGCAAAGCAGACGTATTTAAACCCACCGAGCAGATATCTGAAGACTTTGCTGCACCGATGCCGGTGGACATTTAGCAACGCAATCACGAAACAAGCCTATGAAAAAGCAACTACCCTTTGAACTGGTGTATCAACTAAGTGCCCTAATCATATCCATCATCTTAGTGCACCTCGTCTATATCACCGTAATAAGGCCCAATGCTGACGCCGTTTTAGAGCTTCGTGCAGAGCAAACAGCGGCCGGAGAGATGGTAGAAAATGAGCGCTCGCTCTATGTTGTCCTCCGCGATTACGAGCAAGAGTCCTGTTTCATTCTATTTTTTTGGGCCTTCGCAATGATGGGCTACAAAGCGAGATCAACGATCCGCGAGCGCAACTTGCAGGAGCAAGCTCTGATTGACGTGGGTGCCGGAGTAAACATTCTGCCGGAGGACGCCAGAGCCTACACTCGCCCATTACAAGCGCTTGATAAAGAAGATCAGCAAGCACTTTTACCCCGCGCGCTAATGGCCGCTCTGAACCGATTCGCGTCGACCGAGAATGTTCACGACGGGGCCGAAGCGGTTAAAACCGTTTGCGAGTCAGAATATGAACGCCTAGATAGCGAGTTGTCGATGATCCGCTACATTGCATGGGCTATTCCATCCATCGGTTTCATTGGCACTGTCCGCGGCATCGGCGACGCGCTCGGGCAGGCCTATAAAGCGGTCGAGGGCGACATCGCCGGTGTTACGGCCAGTCTCGGTGTCGCGTTTAATTCAACCTTCATTGCCTTAGTGATCAGTATATTGCTGATGTTTTTACTGCATCAGCTACAGCTTATGCAGGAGCGTTTGGTTTTAGACACACAACACTACTGCGATCAGCAGTTGCTGCGGCATCTGCGGACACGGACTGCCTCATGAGTCATCTCCTGGAGCTGAATGACTGGCAGCTCAGCTGCTATACCGAGCAAGGTCAGTGCATCTACCAGCAGGCGGCGGCCGCATTCGCTAAAGACGATCAGGTCACTTTTGGTGGTCGCGCATTGGCCCAAGGCCGCATCCAACCACAAACTTTTAATATTCAGTATCTATCACGGCTCAGCACGGAGGTGCTGACTAGAGCTATAGGCCCGGCACAGAATCATGCCGACTTGCTCTATCACCATTTGCGGGCCATTACGGCAGAGCACGGCGTTACCACAGTTGTGGTCGCTACTCCGGCACACTATTCCGATGAGCAATTGGGGTTATTGTTGGGCATTGCCGACGAAGCCGGTCTTAACATCCAAGGCTTCGTGGACGCAGCATTGGGCCACACAACCGCGACAGCAACAGCAGACTTTCACTTATTCGATATTGGCCTTAATCACACCAATCTCAGCGAGCTGATTGTTGATCAGGCCCACATCCGCGTCGGCAGTACCAGCGTTTTTGAAGGCAGCGGTATTTTGGGCATCGTCGAAGCTTGGTTACAAGTCATTGCAAACGCGTTTTTGCAGAGTAGCCGCTTCGACCCATTGCATAGCGCCGAGACTGAACAGCAGGCCTTTGATCAGGCCTTGGCCTGGATCACTCAAGGCATGCCGAATGATCCCCAAGTAACTATCGACGTCGACGGACAACCCCGCAAAGCCGATATTCCTCACACTCAGTTGATGTCAGCACTAGAGCTGCGCTTACCTCTCGGCGAGTTAAAAGGCCTAGAAAAGATCGGCTTAACGCCACGGGTAGCCTCGATTCCCGGGCTCAGCGACCTCCTCGCTGATTGCTGCCACAATGTAGTGACCGTCACAAATGATCCGCAGCGCCTACTGGCATTGTACGAACCCTTCGCCGAAGGCCCGCCGACCCGCGTGGTGCAAGGGCAACTTGCCGCAACCAGCGCTACGGTCGCCGACGCTGCGCCCGCTACAAAAAAGCCCGAAGCAGAAACCAGTAGCCCAGCGACTCACCTGCTCGCCGAGCATCATGCATTAGCGCTCACAGCTGATGCGGTACGTGCTTATTTCGATGAGGACGGATTATTGCGGCCAGGCGCTGAGGTTTTGGTTAACGGCACTGCACCTACCCGAGCGCGCTTGCGCTGCGGCGACGAAGTTCAATCGCCCATGGCAACTTGGGTAGCGATTCGGCTCAGCGACTAAAATGCGCAAACGCAATCGCAATGTAGGTTTTTCGCTAGCGTTTCTTGACGTCATGTCCTGCGGCTTTGGTGCCGTGGTATTAATTTTCTTAATTATTAATCACGAATCTCAGGAGACTCAGGAAGTTCGCAATAAAGATCTGCTTGCTGAAATGCGTCTGCTGGACTATCAGGTTTTGAAAGGCGAAGAAGATTTATTTGACCTCAGCAAAAATCAGCAAACCCTTAGAGCGCAGCTCGAACAAACAGAAACGAGCCTGAGCGCACTTGAACTTGAGTTGAGAAGGCGTCTTGAGCGCATGAGCGAATTAGAGCTCGACACGCGCGCACAGCAAGAGGATGTCGCGGCTCTGCAGTCGGATCTGGAGAGCCGCAAAGAGGAAGTAGAGCGTCTTAAAGCGCTTAAGGCAGCAACGGACGGTACGCAAATCCGAGCGGTAAAAGGCGACGGCGACCGTCAATACTTAACCGGGCTGAAAGTAGGCGGTCGTAACATTGTTATTATTGTTGATACCTCGGCCAGCATGCTTGATGAGACCATTGTCAACGTGTTGCGTCGGCGCAATATGACGGATGAAAAAAAGCGTCAAGCGCCCAAGTGGCAGCGCACCTTACGCACCGTGGATTGGTTGGCTGCACAACTGCCACTTGACTCAGAATTTCAGCTTTACGGCTTTAATGAGCAGGTTCAGAGCTTCCTTAGCAACGATACCGCAACGGCAGCCAACGAGCTGGACTGGGAACCGATGGCAGACGGTGCCGCGCTAAATAAGGCGATTGCGCGGTTATCGCAGGTGAGCCCCAACGGCGGCACCAATCTTGAATCGTTGATGTTGGCTGTTCGCGACCTATCACCAATCCCTGACAACATATACCTAATCACCGACGGACTGCCGACCCGCAATGCGGCTGAGCCCCGCAGCGCTACGGTCGACGGCAAAACTCGACTGCGCCTATTCCGCGAGGCCGCTACGCGTTTACCGCGACAGATTCCGGTAAACGTTATCCTATTCCCAATGGAAGGCGATCCAATGGCAAGTGCAGCATGGTGGCAACTCGCTAGACTATCCGGCGGCGCATTCATCTCGCCCTCGTGGGATTGGCCATGATCAAACGGCGCGGCATCGAAGAATTTAGCGTCTCTTTTCTCGACGTCATCTGCTGCGGCTTCGGGGCCATTATTCTGTTATTGATGGTCACTAAAACGCTAGAACCCGCGGTCTTGGAAGACAGCAATCTCGACCTCTCAGCGCAAATCGCAGCGCGCGAGCAGGCGGTATTCGACATCAAGGGTCAAATTGAGGAATTGCGCCAAGAACTCGCCAACGACAGTGAGCAGTTGCAGCTGTCGCTGACTCAGCAAGCAAATGTACAGCAGCAGTTGAGCGACATTTTAGGTCGCTTTAAAACCATGACCGAAGCCAGCGAAAACATATCGTCCGAAAATCTACAGCTGGCCTCGGCCCGTCAAAGCCTTACCGACGAAATGGAGCAGCTGTTGGGACTGGATTTTCGTCGCAGCTCGGAGTTGGTAGGCGGCATTAGCGTCGACTCTGAATACATCATTTTTATTATAGATACCTCAGGGAGCATGCAGAGCGCGGCCTGGGGGCAAGTGGTGCAAAAGGTGAGCGAAACACTTTCTATCTATCCTCAGATCAAAGGCATTCAGATAATGAATGACATGGGTGATTACATGTTCCCGGTCTACCGGCAGCGCTGGATTGATGACACGCCAGCCCTGCGCAACAGTATCGTTAGCACCCTGCAAAACTGGGCGCCATTTTCCAACTCAAGCCCAGTAGAAGGCATTCGCGAGGCTATAGCCACTTACTACGACCCCTACAAGCGCATCAGTATCTATGTTTTCGGCGATGACTATACCGGCAATTCTATTGAGCAGGTGGTGGGTGCGGTCGACCAAGTGAACCGCGCCGATGAAACGGGTCGACGTCGTGTCCGCATCCACGCTATCGGCTTCCCTGTTTACCTAGACCAGCCAAACGCGCGAATTTACCGGTTTGCCGCCTTGATGCGCGAGCTCGCCTACCGGAACGACGGCACTTTTGTAGGATTAACGGAGTACCAATGAGCAACCACCTAATGATTACACTACAGCGACCCGCACAATGGCTCTTCTTAGCAACTTGCTTAACCCTAGGCAGCGGCTGCGCCAGTAATCGCATAGCATTGGACACGGATTTTCCGGTTCCCCTAGTCGCCTCATCCCCCACACGGGTAGCAATCGTCTTAACGCCAGAATTACAAAACTATGTACATAACGAAAAGATCTCCAAGCAGGGGGACTACAGTATTAATGTCGGCGCGGTACAAAAAAGGCTCTTCAATCGCGTAGCGCAAGGTGCCTTTGGCGGTCATACCTTCACGGACTCGGTAGCGGCGACCACCTACGATGGATTGCTGGTGCCCAACATTACTGAACTTCAGTTCGCCACACCTAACCAAACCCGAACGGACTATTACGAAGTATGGATGCGCTATAGATTTGATTTATACGACAGCAAAGCGGCGTTATTGGGCAGTTGGGACCTGCCCGCCTATGGTAAGGCTAATCAAACCAACTACAGTAACGACACCCAAGGCCTCTACGCGGCAGCCTTGGCCGCTTGTAGAGACATGGCCGCCATGTTCAGTCTCAATTTCAGCAGCGAACAACTGGTAAGGGAATGGATTGCTGCCACGGCAGTAAACTCAGCCAAAGACAGTGATCTGGACGCAACACAATGAAAAAGACAGGTAAAACCAAAATAGCCGACGCTCATTCAAGCCTCTGCCGCTGCATAATCTTGGGATTGGGCTTTGTGCTCCTCAGCGGCTGCGTAACAGCAACTGTGCAGGAGGTCAGAGAACGTGCCACCGGAATCACCCTGTCGGATGCCGTTGTGGTCTTAGGTCAGCGAAGCAGACCCAGTACCAACGAAACAGAAATCGATTTCATTACCTGCGTAGCTGACAATCTCGATAACAACGCCATCAAAGTCTTCAAAGAGCAAGAGTTCGTCGACGCAACCTTTCCCTGGTTCGAGCCTAGAACGGCACCCGTGAATGCGAGCGAACTGCCGGCGCTACTTGACGAGCCACTGCTCGCCCAGCGCTTAGAGCAATTGGGCTTGCGCTACGTAATTTGGGTCCAGGGACAGACCAAGCGAGTCTCCCAGGCGGGTTCGATGACTTGCGGAGTAGGCGCTGGCGGCGGCGGATGTTTCGGGTTTCTCACATGGGAAAACGATGCGTCTTACGAAGCCACTATTTGGGATACCAGAGAGCAACGTGCTGCGGGGCGAGTGTCCTCCGACGCGGCTGGCACCAGTTATATGCCGGCCCTTGTCGTGCCCATTCCGATAATCGCGCGCGTTCAGAACAACGCCTGCACCGGATTAGCTAATCAACTCGAAGGATTTATCGTAAACTAATGATAAGGCTGTAGTTTTTATTTTTATTTCTTGCTTTTATTTCTTGTTTCTTATTTCAACCACTTCTCCAGTAAATTTATCAGGCTCCACCGAATACCACTCTTGAAGCTGCAGCGGATATTTTTTTGCCACCTGGTCACAAAATTCATAGAACGTTGGGCGGCCCGGATCGGCGATAATGATCTTTTCTGTACCCGCCTTCATAGCTCTCGCTACCAGCCGCACAAGTGGTCCTACGAGCGAATCCCAGAAACAGATGTCACTGCCCACAATAACTTTGTTTCTACCTAAATCAGCGCCTTTGAGCTGGGTAAAATCGCTGCACCGAGTCTCAATAACAACCCCATTTATTTCCGCCAATACTCCTAAATAGGGAAAAACCTGTGCGTCCAAGTCAACGCCGGTAACAACGGCGTCAAATTTCTTTGCGCAAAAGGTTGCTACCGCCCCCCATCCACAACCCAGTTCCATTACCGAGCAGGGCGCGGCAATTGGATTGTGCACCAAGTAATCCATCATCAGATAAGCCGAGTCCCACGAACGATGGCCATGAATGGACGGTTGATGACGGCTTTTCAAGGCTTTTATCAGCGGATGCTTGTGACCCAGCAAATAAACCCCGTAAGCGTATTGCACGTGGGGTTCAGGGACCCGTTGCAATCGGGGCATACAGACTCCTAAATTCAAGCGACATGACTGGCACGGCAAGGGCCGTAAACAGTGCTGCTACGCAATATCTCATTGAACAACGCTTTGACACAAAACAATTTTGCTTTTGCCCTGACTTAATCTATGGCTTGACCCTTGTCGTGGCGGTTTCACGCCCCAATCACTAACAATGCCGAAAATTAGCGCCGTTCGCGGTATCATTGTCACCAATCCCTAGCGTAAAACATTCAGGAGCAAAATTGAGCCAACCCTCTATAGACGATTTGGTTGAAGCCCGTCGCGAATACAGCGCCGGCTTTGTTACCGATGTTGAGGCGGAGACCCTACCTCCCGGGCTGAATGAAGACGTCATTCGGTATATTTCTGCGCGCAAAGACGAGCCTCGATGGCTCACTGATTGGCGCTTGCAGGCCTATCACCAATGGCAAGAAATGACCGAACCAGACTGGCCACACCTACATTATGCAAAGGTCGATTTTCAGGATATCTCTTATTACTCAGCACCCAAAAGCCAAGCCGACGGGCCGCGCTCGCTTGACGAAGTAGACCCAGAACTGCTGCGAACCTACGAGAAACTTGGCATTCCCTTGCATGAGCAAGCTGCACTGGCAGGCGTCGTCCCCGACCCTGAAAAACCGTCGAGTAACGTGGCCGTGGATGTGGTCTTCGACAGCGTCTCAATTGCCACGACCTTCAAACAAAAATTGGCCGATGCTGGTGTTATCTTCTGCCCTATATCCGAGGCTGTTAAATCGCACCCAGAGCTCGTAAAAAAATATCTCGGCAGTGTTGTACCTCAGAAAGATAATTTTTATGCGGGACTTAATTCAGCCGTATTCAGCGACGGGTCGTTCGTCTACATACCTAAGGGAGTCCGCTGCCCTATGGAATTATCAACCTACTTTCGCATCAACGAACGCAATACCGGACAATTTGAGCGCACATTAATAATAGCCGATGCCGGCTCGCATGTTAGTTATCTGGAAGGCTGCACAGCACCCATGCGGGATGAGAACCAGTTGCATGCCGCGGTTGTCGAACTCGTGGCGCTAGAGGACGCTGAGATCAAATACTCCACGGTACAAAATTGGTACCCTGGCGACGAAAACGGTCGCGGCGGCATCTATAATTTTGTTACCAAACGAGGCGTGTGCGCAGGTGCACGGGCAAAGATCTCTTGGACCCAGGTAGAAACCGGATCGGCCATCACATGGAAATACCCTAGTGTTGTATTGCGGGGTGATGACTCTGTTGGAGAATTTTACTCGGTAGCCCTAACCAACAATCGCCAACAGGCCGACACAGGTACCAAGATGATCCATATGGGTAAAAATACCCGCAGCACCATTGTTGCGAAAGGCATCAGCGCCGGTCGCAGCGACAGCAGCTACCGAGGATTGGTCAGAGTATCGCCAACCGCAACCCACGCTCGCAACCATACCCAATGTGACTCCCTACTCATTGGCGATCTCTGCGGAGCGCATACGTTTCCTTACATTGAGAACAAAAACAACACAGCGATCATCGAACACGAAGCCAGCACATCAAAAGTCAGCGACGATCAATTGTTTGCCTGTCAACAGCGTGGCATCGATACCGAAAAAGCAGTCAGCATGATCGTTAACGGCTTTTGCAAAGAAGTCTTCCGAGAGTTGCCAATGGAGTTCGCCGTGGAGGCAGGAAAACTCCTGGAAGTTAGCCTGGAAGGAGCTGTCGGATGAGCCTGTTGGATGTAAAAGATTTGCACGCTAATGTCGGCGAGGAGGACGGTAAAGAAATACTGAAAGGGCTTAATCTGCAAATCCAAGCCGGTGAAGTACACGCGATCATGGGACCGAACGGTTCTGGTAAATCTACGCTCGCAAACGTGCTATCGGGTCGTCCGGGTTACACCGTCACCCGTGGTACTTTAACTCTGGACCAAGAAAATCTTTGCCCACTAGAGCCCCATGAGCGAGCTCAGGCCGGGCTGTTTTTGGCGTTTCAATATCCGGTAGAAATTCCGGGCGTGAGTAACATGGAATTCCTCAAAGCCAGCACAGATTCGCTGGCAAAGGCCCATGAAACTGAACAACCTGATGCCGCTAGCTTTATTCGAGAAGTTCGAACCCTTGCGGAAACATTAGACCTCGACCCACAATTTTTGAAACGTGGCGTTAACGAGGGCTTTAGCGGTGGCGAGAAGAAGCGCAACGAAATTCTACAGTTGCTGTTAATAAATCCTAAAATGGCGATCCTCGATGAGACCGACTCCGGCTTGGACATCGATGCTTTAAAGGTCGTCGCTGAGGGTGTGAATAGATACCGCAATGCGCAAAACGGCGTCTTGCTCATCACTCACTATCAGAGGCTATTGGATTACATCATTCCCGACGTTGTACACGTATTAGCGGACGGCCAAATCATTCAATCCGGTGATAAAAATCTCGCCCTAGAACTCGAAGCCAAAGGCTACACATGGCTGACCTAGAGCCTATCGAAAAGTTCGACCTACCCGATTGGTTAAACAATACCGCGCTTGCTAAAGATGCTGTCGGACGATACGAGTTCGCGCTCAAGCGCCCGGCCCGCAGGGAACTGTGGAAATACACGCCGGCGCGACAAATTATCGATCTCCGCCGTCTCCCGGCGACACAACCATTGCTCAGCGGACACGAGCAAGCTGGCATTACCGTGACAGCGAGTCCTGCTTGTCTAGATTTAGCGGATTTAGTCAGTATCCAGCGCGCGCCCGAAGCCTTCGCACAATTGTGCAGCCAACCCTTGCTCCACATCGCGGTCACGGCAGATTTGACACAGCCAGTCACTCTGCACCATCAGGGCAACAGTTCGCCTGTGATCATCGATGTAGCCTCAGGCGTCCGAATGACGCTCACCGAGGAATACGACAACGACTGTGATCAACAACAAACCATGTGGCTGCGATTAGGTACGAAAAGCGAAGTTACCCACGCTCGAAATACTTTTAGTGGCGCTGCACTGCACTGGCAATTTGTATCGGTGCAAGTTCAAGCAAATGGCCGCTATCGAATGCATAACCACGCGTTGGCGAGCAAGTTACGTCGGCAAGACACCCAGATTCAACTGATCGGCTCAGGCGCTCATGCCGACTTAAACAGCGCGGTAATGGTGGCCGAGCGTCTAAACCTCGACCAACAAATTACTATCGAACACGCCAGCGCGCATACGCATAGTCGGCAAAGGGTGCACAACATTGTTGCAGATAGGGGCAAATCCACCTTCAATGGCCGCATACACATACATGAGGGCGCAATAAAAAGTGATGCCCAACTAAGCAACAAAAACCTTGGACTTGGCGCTAATGCGACGATCAATACCAAGCCAGAACTGGAGATTTACACCGATGATGTCAGTTGCTCCCATGGCGCAACGATAGGTCAACTGGATAACAACCAACTCTTTTATTTGTGCAGTCGCGGGGTCGCGCCTGGGATAGCACGCCGTTTGCTATGCGAGGGTTTTCTCCAACAATGTGTCGACGGGCCGTTGGCAGAAATCGCTGGGCCAGCACTGGTCGCCCCGTTACACGACATGGGCATGGCATGAGTATCCGCGACGATTTTCCTATCCTAGAGCGGAGCAGTCGCGGCAAACCGCTGGTCTATTTGGACAATGCGGCGACTACGCAAAAGCCACATGTAGTGATTGACGCAATCAACAACTACTACCAAACAAGCAATGCTAATGTCCATCGCGCTGCCCACGAACTCGCCGAACAAGCGACAATGGCAATGGAAGACGCCCGAGCAAAGGTGCGCGACTTTATCAACGCATCCCGAGTCGAAGAAATTGTCTTTACCCGCGGTACTACAGAAGCTATCAACCTGCTTGCCAACGTTCTAAGTGAGCGGGTTACGCCCGCGCAAGACATCGTAATTACTGAGTTGGAACATCATTCTAATATTGTGCCTTGGCAAATGCTGGCCCAGCGGACGGGCGCTCAGATAAAAGTCATCGCCGTCGACGATCAGGGCAATATCGATTTAGATGACGCAGCGAATAAAATCACGCACAACACCGCTATTCTGGCGTTTACCCATGTTTCCAATGGCCTGGGTAGTGTGAATCCCGCAGCGCAGCTTATCGCTCTAGCTAAAGCCGTTAATGCTCTAACCATAGTAGATGGTGCCCAGGCCGCCCTGCATTTACGTTTGGACGTCCAATCTCTCGACTGCGACTTTTACGTATTCTCAGGTCATAAAGTCTACGGACCTACAGGTATTGGCGTACTGTTCGGTCGCTACGATTTGCTCTGTGAACTGCCGCCCTGGCAAGGCGGAGGCGAAATGATCGAGCACGTGAGCTTTCAGCAGAGCACTTATCAGTTACCCCCCTATCGCTTTGAAGCTGGCACCCCAAATATTGCAGATGCGATTGGTCTTGGTGCGGCCATCGGCTATCTGCAACGAATTCCTCGCGAACAGTTGGTTGCAGCAGAAGATCGTTTGATTGGCCAAGCATTAAGCGGTTTAAAGCAAGTTACTGGAGTGCGCATCATTGGTGAACCGACACAGCGTTCCGCGGTGATCTCCTTTTTGATGGAACAAGGCCACCCGAACGACGTCGGAACTTTGCTCGATCAACAAGGCGTAGCTGTGCGCACGGGACATCATTGTAATATGCCGCTGATGCAACGACTTGGTATAGCCGGCACAGTGCGCGCATCTTTCAGCTTATATAATAACGAGGAAGACGTGGTTCGATTACTTGAAGCCGTCGACAAAGCCACAACGTTTCTCTAACCCGACATATTGAAAAGCGCGGCTTGCAGCGCCACTATTACCCTATGACAGCCAATCTACAGCACATTGAAATTACCGCGTCAGCACGCGCCCACATCCGCGCGCAAGTAATGCAGCATGACGCCCAGTTCTTGCGCCTTGGTGTTAAGGAGAGTGGATGTAATGGCTACATGTATACTCTGGACTTCCTTAACGAAGTAGAGCCTAACGATATTCAGCTGGAGTTTGATGGCGATATACACATCTGTGTCCGTCGCGATGATTTGCCCCTAGTGGACGGCACAGAAATGGACTTGGTGACCAAAGGCTTGAACTCCAGCCTTGTTTTTAAAAATTCTCGCGCCCAAAGCTATTGTGGATGCGGCGAGAGTTTTGCGATGGACGACACGGCCTTTGCCCAATCTAATAGGGAAATTGGCGAATCAGTAGACGCACTGGCACACGACGCCAGCGCCCCAGATTAGACAGCGCCTTGCAACGGCGAATCGTCACCCTCAGCCGCGACTGTGCGGCGCGGCTGGTGCCCACCGGGGATCCTATTACTGTGCGCGCTGATCACTTTGTCACCCTGACCCAAACGCTGGGGGGCAGTTTTACCATTATTGTTGACGGCAATATGGCACGGGTGGCCGGAAAAGACGCAGACGCGCTCGGTCTGCACGTCGAACCGCTGGAATTCCCAGAATCTCAAACAAGTGAAAGCGTTGACCCAGAGCACGTCTGGCATGCGCTAAGATCGGTCTATGACCCGGAAATTCCGGTAAACATCGCAGATTTAGGCCTGATCTACGATGTGGTTCTTGATACTTCTCATGTCGCGATTCAAATGACGCTCACCGCCCCTGGATGCGGTATGGGCCCTGTACTGATCGAAGAAGTAAAAGATCGGGTGATTCAGGTGCCGGGCATTAAAACAGTTGAAGTAGAACTTGTACTGGATCCACCTTGGTCGCGGGACATGATGAGCGAAGCAGCGCAACTCGAGCTCGGTGTATTCTGAAATGGACGTTCAAGCCCTCAAGGATACCTTCGAATTTTTTGACGATTGGGAGGATAAATATCGATTTGTTATCGATCTGGGCAAAGATTTGCCCTCCCTCAGCGAATCGGAGCGGATTGACGAAAATATCATTCGCGGTTGCCAGAGTCAGGTTTGGCTCGTTCACGAAATTAAAGAGAACACCCTTCACTTCGCCATGGACTCAGATGCCCATATTGTTCGCGGTCTCATCAGCATCGTGCTGATTGCTCTGAATAATCGTTCCGCTAACGATATTTTGGCAACTGACATCGAAGCGCTGTTCGAAGAATTACAGTTGTTAAGCCATCTCTCTGCAACTCGTGGCAATGGATTGCGAGCGATGATTCAGCGTATTCAGCAAATTGCGGCAGCAGCGATCTAGGCACTCAGCTGCTGATTTCGCAGCCGCTGAAATCGATGCCAATCCTCGGGCCGATCAACATCCCAAATTGGCTCACCGAGCATCACTTTAAGCCCATTATTACGGGCGCGACGCATCGTCTCCTCAAGCACCAAACTTGAACCCCAAGGCATATCCAAGAAAAGCGCAGGCTGCGCAGCCGCTACGCCAATAAGGCCATACCCACCATCCTCAGCCGGCGCAATAATGACATCGCTCGCACCAACATGCTCGGTTACCCAGCGCAAGTACTCCCTATCCAACAGCGGGCAATCACACCCCATGACAATTGCATGCTCAGCACCGCGGGAAAGCTGGTCTGCCAACGCATGATTCATTCGGGCACCCAAATCATCGCCACACTGGATTTTAAGGGGCAAATCAAATGTCTGCGCCCAATGCCGTGCAGCAGGATGATCAGCACTAGTCCAGAGCTCAATTTGGGTGCCCGTTTTCTTTTGCTCAAATAAAGATAACTGCGATAACGCATATTGGACTAGCTCGCAATGCGCCTCTAACGCCCCCTCAGGACCCAAAGCATCCTGCAGGCGCGTTTTGGTCTCACCCAATATCGGTGCTTTAGCGAATAATGCCAAGCTAAGCATCCCAAGCCCCCTATCGTTGTCGCCGATAGTATTGTTTGAACAGTGCATCAGCATTTGCGCCGAAAAAGTAGCGCCAACGCATACGCCACATCTGCAAAATGGTCACGGCGTACCCATTCTCGATCCAACGCCGACCGCTCGCACCCAACGGTGCCGGTAACGCCAAGAAATCATCTCCAGCCATCCGTTTAAGCTGCTTAGACAGTTCAACGTCCTCCATCAACGGCTGCGCCGGAACCCCCCCAATTAACTCTAAATGTCGGCGGTGAAAAAACATGCCCTGATCCCCTGTACAGATCTTGCTCAATTTGGAACGTAGATTCATAAATCCAGCAATCATACGCAGGGGCCAGCCGCTTTCTTTGAAGCGCACGTTGCATCGCCCCCAACGCGGAACGCCCAGCTCGACAACGCGCAACACATGCTCAACGGTCTGTGCATAAAGCTCGCTGTCATCATGCAGAACCCAAATCCAGTCGGTGTTGCAGTGGGCAATGCCTGCTGCAATCTGTCCACCTCTTGAAGCCGGCGCCTTTAGCCACAATCCATCCCCAGCGGAAGCGCCGTCACTCAACACAGCCGTCTCGCCGCTTGCCTGAACCGCAATAAAGTCCAGTCCATAATGCTTGAGCTGGTCAAATAACCGCTCCAGCGCCGCATATTGAGCAAGCGTCGGCACAATCACAGTAATATTTTTTGCGCACTCCATCATTTTCGGTTCTTCTGATTACAACCACACTCAGCATTACAAAGCGGTCACCACGACCTTCGCAAACGCTATTGTTACATGTAAAGTTCCCCATCGTTTTAAGGGGGAACAATGTACCAAGAGTATAAATCCGCGTGGGCAGCGCTTACTGCACCAGGGGCCGATTTCGAAATTACCACCACAGCGGTTCGCGGCGTCGACATCCGAACATACGCCAATGCGGTACCAAATTTGCGCGACGCGTGGGCAACAACCGCGGCCTATGGCGAGCGCGAGTACCTTATCTATGAAGACGAACGCTTAACCTACGCGCAGGCTCACGACCATGTAAACGCCTTCGCCAATTGGCTTGTTGCGCAAGGTGTCGCACCTGGCGATCGCATAGCAATCGCCATGCGCAATTATCCAGAGTGGCTGCTGAGCTATTGGGCAACACTGTCTATAGGCGCCACGGTAGTCGGCATGAACGCTTGGTGGACCGGTCCCGAAATGCTCTATGCACTAAATGACTCTAAACCAAAAGTGATCATCGTTGATGACGAGCGCCTAGCGACGCTGAACCAGATTATAGAACAATTACCGGCCATGCAGACGGTAGGTGTTCGATTGAGCTCGGAGCAAGAGCGAGTTACGCCGTGGCAAAACGTCATCGCCAATCCAGCGCCGCGCGAGGCTGTAGCAATAGACCCCGACAGCGACGCGTGCATTTTCTATACCTCTGGAACAACCGGAAATCCTAAAGGCGCCCAACTCACCCATCGAGGTTGCGTAAGCAATATCTGGAGCCTAATGTTCGCGGGTGCTTTACAGCGGGTGCTAGCCGTACAGAAAGGGCTGATCGAAGCGGACGCTGAGCCGCCGATCCCCTCAGCATTGGTAACCACACCGCTATTTCACGTGACCGCCAACAACTGTGTTGCCCATGGCACTACCCTCGCCGGCGGCAAACTAACACACATGTATAAGTGGGACGCCGGTTTGGCGCTCAAACTTATTGAACAAGAAAAGATTTCAGCTCTAAGCGGCGTACCGGTAATGGCGCGTGAGGTCATTTCGCATCCGGACTTCGCCAAGACCGACACCTCTAGCCTGCTCAACTTAGGCGGAGGCGGCGCGCAATTGCAACCGGACCTCGTAGGTAAAATTGATGAGCAAGTTGCAACTGCCCGGCCAAGCACCGGTTATGGCATGACCGAAACCTGCGGCATCATCACATCAATCGGCGCTGACTACTTCGTCGATAAACCTGCCAGCTGTGGTCCAGCTATGCCGGTCTTCGAGACCAAAGTCGTTGACCCTGAAAGCGGCGCAGAGCGGCCAAAGGGCGACCCCGGTGAACTATGGGTTCGCGGCGGGCATGTGATTCGTGGCTACCTTAACCGGCCCGAGGCCACGGCTGAGACGATTGTCGATGGCTGGTTAAAAACCGGCGATATGGCCCGAGAAGACGAGGACGGCTTTTTGTACATCGTCGACCGTATCAAAGATATGGTGCTCCGCGGTGGCGAGAATATTTATTGCGCAGAAGTTGAAAGTGCCATCTTCGACCATCCGGCGGTGGCCGAGTGCACAGTATTCGGCGTCGCAGACGACCGCCTCGGCGAAGAGGTAGGCGTGGCTATTTATCTTGCGCCCGGGCAATCTACTGGCGCCGAGGACATTCGCGAGCACTGCGCGGCCAGACTCGCCAAGTTTAAAATCCCCCGCTACATTTGGTTTACCGATGAGGCATTGCCCAGAAACGCTTCAGGTAAATTTCTTAAACGCGAATTGCGCGATGCCTTACAGGTGAGTGACAGCCACTAGAGGCCGCTACCGCTAATTGCCAAATCGGTAGCGTAACTTCGCAATAAACGTATCGACGATGGGTTCGCTGAACGCATCTTGGAACAAATCATCGTATTCGTCGTCGATGCGCCCGGGCAAATTACTACCGCGGGTATAAACCAAGAAGAAGTCAGACAATGGCCCTATCTCCCAGCGATAACGCAACTGCGTAGTCAATCGCGACAACGCAAAATCGCCATTCGTTGAGGAAACTGTGCCTGCAGCTACAGGGTCGCTTATCGGCGAAAGTCGACCACCGCCAACCGGGATAAGGTAGAAATCCTGTTCCTCAGCGCGAATGGCCGCCCACTGCATACTCAAGCGCAACTGTTGTTTTGAGGAAAAGAACACGTCCATACCAAGACGTGGCTGAAAATCTCCTGCTTCATAAGTCGCCATTAATCGATCTTGATCGTGCAGTAACCAGCCGTCACGTTTGAAATAGTTAAGGTCTAAATCAAATGAGAACCGGTCACTGGGGGTATAGGTCAATCCTAAGGAAGAGCGAATCGTCCATCCACTTAACTCCTCTTGGCGGCCGCCCAGCAAGGCGCTATACGAGATTTTTTGCGAAGTGTCGGTGCCAATAGCAATTTCCGCTACCCAACGGTCATGCATCTTGTACGCACCATTGCCAAAAGAGTTGCGGTCTTCCCAGCGCACCGGGAAGTAGTCAAGCTCAGTGCGAATCTCATTGAGATTTTTGAATGTCCAACCGTTGCGCAAGAAAATCCCCGAGCGCACGACTTGTCCATCTGTGTTCCACGAATTAGACACCATCAACGAACGGCGTTTATTACGAAGGCTTTCTAGGTTTCGGCCTGTAGACCAGTTGTATTGATAGACCAAACTCATAGCGTCGTTGCGACGGATAAAGCCAAGGTCACTTACATCAAGCTTTTTATCAAAGTAGTCGACCGCCAATTTGTGCTGAGTGCCCTGTTGCGGCTTATAGTCAATATCCGCCATAGCCCCATAACCTTGCACCGAATCAACATCACTGGTCATCACCTGTCCGTCTATGGCCCAAGCACCATTGCGCGACAACCAATGCCCATCAACACCATGCACGACGGCATCACCTTCCTCATGACTTACCATAGTGCCCAGGTAACCTATCGACTGCCGGCCTTCGCCAACCTTCTCATACAACAGGCGGGCGACCCCAAAATCGCGGCCAGACGAGTCAATCTTCGTCGACTGACCGGCAAACTCGCCAGAGTTAAAAGTCCCAGGCAAAGTCATATCGCCTTCAAAAGCCGACAAGAAGCCGTACCGTAATCCGCCACTTTGCCCGGTCACCTTAACCGCGCCCTTCAGATCCGTAGGTTTGCCTTGTTCTACACCGGCCACATCAACATCGTCTGGTACCGCTAATCTTGGCGCCCCACCAATTCTGCGGGTATTCAATAGTGTCGTCGGTTCAGGGTTAAAGGTCGAACTGGTGCCCCTAGAGCCGCTACCAGACGGGCTGTCTGTTCGCGCTAAGCTGCGAGGTGTGGTGGCAAAGACCTCACGCCCTTCCAAAAAAAACAAACGCTTTTCAGGAAAAAAGGTTTCAAAGGCGGTTAGGTTTACCACCACATCATCGGACTCCACCGCACCAAAATCTGGGTTTAGGGTTGCCGTAACCTGCAAGTTAGACGAGGGCCGCCAAGAGACATCAGCCCCGACTCGTGGCTCATTTTCGTCGTTCATGGCATCCGCGGTATAGGACGCATAAGGGAACACCGCAAGTTGCTGCTTAGGCTGCACATTAGGAGTGCGCATGGTCGCTAAAGCAGACATAAAGCGCGGCGACGCAAACGGCAGCGCCGGCCAACTCCAACGCTCGTCTAAGTAAGCGACCTTACGATTTATCCAGAAACCGAGTTCTCGCTTACCGTCTTGCGCATCGGCCATTGTCATCATCGACCAAGGCAAGAACATCTCTGCGCTCCAACCGTCTTCCAGCTCTACAGTACCGCTGCTCCATGGGCCATCCCACTCGCGAGAAAACTGCCGCTCCGCCGCGACTTTACCGTCCATTACCGAGCCGCCTAAATTGACCACAAACCAATAGCCGTACAAACCCTCACCCGAGGTATCAAGTGTGATGCCTATGGAGTCCCGATTAATGAACTCATCGCGGCTCGATAGGCGAGCAATAAGTGTCTCTCGGGGCTGCTGCATATAAACACCAATGTATAACCCCTCATCGGTGTAAAAAAATCGAGCGTCAGTTTTATATCGAGTATCCGCAAGTGTGTCTGGATCCATCACGAGCATATTGTCGTAGCCAGGCACCTGCTCCCAGACGCCCTCATCTAAGCGACCATCCAGACGCACGGCCACCGCACCTTTGGCAAATTCAGGAATTTGGATATCCACGTCAGCACCGCCGGAGCCCAGCGCGACCATCGAACTCTTAACCGCTCGGCTCAATACAGGATCAGTCTTGCTTGCTGTGGTAGCCGATACAGCAGTCGACTCCTCTCTTACTACCGATACTCGTGGTGCCACCGGCATCACAGTTTGTTGGGCTTCTTTAACAACTGGGCTGGGCAAATCGATACGCCAACCTCTACCTAGCCCCCGGGCAACAGACCGCGACCGCAACTGATCTAAACTGAGGCGTTCGGCCACAGCAACAACCCGGTATAGCTGGCGACCCTCTACCATGGCAGTGACTAAACGCACCGGCTCGCGTAAAACAAGCTCAATCTCTGCTTTCAGTGCATCTGCGTTGTCTTGGGAGCTAAAACTCCCAAGCACCAAGCCTGGAATCGCCATCGCCTGAGTACTTAAGCAGATACCCAGCACCATCACCGAACCTTGATAAAAAGTTCTCCAGCCCATGCAGCCCCCTATTTAATCGCACCATTATAGACCTAATCCCACAGTCATCGTAGGCTCTGGGCATGATTTGGTTATCCGCACTGTTTTTTATGTGCCTTGTCGCTGCAGTTTCGTACTGGCTAACGCGGGGCAAGGTAGCCACTAGCGAGGGGTTCTTCCTCGCTGGCCGGTCGCTGGGTGGCACCTTCATCGCAGGCTCACTACTGCTTACTAATATTTCAGCGGAACAAATTATCGGTCTTGCCGGTTCTGCGTACGCATTCAACCTCAGCTCGATGGCGTGGGAGGTGGTGGCGGTAGTCGCCATCATTATTACTGCACTGGTGTTTCTGCCGAGGTTTCTAGCCCACGGCTTCACAACACTGCCAGAATTTTTAGGTCAGCGATTCGACCAGCGTGTGCGCATGGCAGTTGTCGTGCTGTTCTTACTCGCTTACGGATTAGTGACCATACCCTCGGTCCTATATTCGGGCACCATCGCTGTCGTGGAGACGTTCAACGCAGAATTAAGCGGCGCTATGGCGTTTCCGCTCAGCATGGTCGTGATCGGGAGCATTGGCACCTTGTACGCGGTCACCGGGGGGTTGCGAGCGGTCGCCGTCTCAGACACCTTAAATGGCGTCGGCCTGATCTTTTTCGGCTTCGCCATCCCGATCCTAGGTCTAATGCATTTAGGTGGCGACAGCCTTACGGAAGGCTGGCGTATTGTGACCACCGCCGCGCCGGAGAAGCTTAACGCAATCGGTAGTTCAACAGACCCCACGCCTTTCTTGACGCTATTCACCGGTATGCTATTCGCTAATCTATCCTATTGGGGCACCAACCAATACGTCATCCAAAGAAGCCTCGCTGCCGAGAGTCTTGCCGCCGGCCAGCAAGGTGTTCTGCTTGCCGGTTTCTTCAAACTACTGATCCCTTTTTTTATAATGCTGCCCGGCATTATCGCGTTTCACTTGTATGGCTCCGACATCGGCGGCATGGACAAAGCCTATCCCCGCTTGGTACGCGAAGTCCTCCCAAACTATCTGATCGGCCTATTTTTGGCCGTGTTACTTGGCACGGTATTCAGTTCATTCAACAGCTTGTTACAAAGCTCCGCCACCATTATCACGTATGACATCATCATGCCGTGGCGCGGCGCAGCACTCAGTGAACGCAACAAAGTAAGCATCGGACGTTGGGCATGCGTCGCCGTCAGCATAACTGGTCTAATTGTTGCTCCGAGCTTGCAGCTCGCGCCCGAAGGCCTGTGGCAACTTATTCGAAAATTCAGCGGGTTTTACAACATTCCCCTTATTGCAATTGTCTTGGCCGCGCTATTCCTGCCCAGAGCCAACAGCAAGACCGCATTAGGCGTCGTGCTATTTCATATACCTGTCTACACGGTCATCACCTTTTTTTGGGACACAGGCATACACTTCATCCACTGGTACGGCATTTTATTCGCGCTTGAATTCGGCGCCCTAGCACTATTTGCCAGCCCTAACCCTCATGTTAGCCCCGTCATTAAATCATCAGTAGACCTAACTCCGTGGCGATATCGTTGGTGGGTAGTCAGCTTTTTAGGGTTATGCATCGTCGCGCTTTATCTGCTGCTATCACCCATTGGCATCGCAGCTTAACGGCTCACAAACAAACCTTTGTGCTGGTCGCGCAGCACATTCTTTTGCACCTTACCCATCGTATTGCGGGGCAATTCGTCGACATATACGACAGCCTTCGGTTGCTTGAAACGCGCCAGCTGATCGACTAATGCCGCATTCAACTCATTAACCTCCATCTGCTTCGCAGCGACCAACACCGCCACTACCGCTTCGCCAAAGTCATCATGAGGCACACCAATTACCGCCGACTCAACAACGTCCGGTAGCTCATCGAGAAGCCTTTCCACCTCTTTTGGATAAACGTTGTAACCACCAGAAATCACCAGGTCTTTGGCTCGACCAACAATGGCGACACGCCCATCTGCATCCTGAGTACCTAAATCACCAGTAATAAAAAAACCGTCTGCGCGAATTTCCTCGGCGGTCTTCTCCGGTTGTTCCCAGTAGCCGCTGAACACATTCGGGCCTCTAACTTCGATCGTGCCGACCTCCCCCAAAGGCACCTCAATGCCCTCAGCGTCGGCAATTCGGACTTCTTGATTAGGCAAAGGAAATCCAACGGTACCGGGAACCCGATCGCCGACCAGCGGATTACTGGTATTAATGATCGTTTCGCTCATACCGTAACGTTCAAGTATCCTGTGACCCGTCATTTGCTCCCATGCAGCGAAGGTTTGTTCTGTTAGCGGCGCCGAGCCACATATAAAAACTCTGACGTTACGCGTCCGCTCGCGAGTGAGTTCCGGCTGCTGCAGCAAGCGGGTATAAAACGTCGGTACGCCCATTAACACTGTGCAGTCGGGTAACGCAGCCAACACATTTTCAGCAACAAAATTACTGTGGAAAATCATTGGCGTCGCATTAAGCAGCGCACAATGGCTGGCAATGAACAGTCCGTGTACATGAAAAATTGGCAGCGCATTAAGCAATACGTCATCGTTTTGCCACCCCCAATACTCGCTTAAGCTGCGCGCATTGGACGCCAAATTGCTGTGAGTGAGCATCGCGCCCTTGGAGCGCCCGGTTGTGCCCGAGGTATATAAAATTGCTGCTAGATCCTTATCTTGCCGAGCGCTTGTTCTAAGTGCAGTGATAGTCGACTCATCTACTTGCGCTGCTGCATCGACCAAGGTACCTCCACCATGTGCGTCGAGAGTAAGGCTAGACATTCCGACCCGGTCGTTCGCACCCACGAACAAAGCGGGTTTAGCGTCACTAACAAAATAATCCAACTCGGCCACTGTATAAGCCGTGTTGAGCGGCACAAAGACTCCCCCGACTTTGAGCGTTGCCAAATACAGAGCTAAATTCTCCGGAGACTTCTCTACCTGCGCCATAACTCGATCACCCGCAACCACACCCTGCCCAAGGAGCACTGCGGCAAATTGGTCCACCGCGTTCACCAGCTGGCGGAAATTCCAGTCCGGACGGTTTTGCAGGATCAATGCAGGTTGTTCTAAACGCCCACCGAAGGCGGTTTCTAAGGATTGATAAAAGTTAGTCATAGCGCCTCCTTAACTGCGAGTAACAATATAATGGTTGTTTCAAAACATTGCAGCGATGGAAACCATCTGATACTTTTTGCTCTAAGCCCTGCCGGGTCCGGGGGGAACTGAGGGCACAGCGCCCTTTATTGTGGCGCTCTTGCGGACAGCAATGACTGCCTAACAAGCATTAGTCACGCAACCGCAGTTAGGTGAGCGACGAGTGCTGTATGGAGGCTATGGCTTTCAAAGGTACTTAAGGGATCACCAATAGAGGCGGGCACCATGAGAGGAATGCCCGCGTCCCCAGACAATAAGTATTATAAATTGGGGACCTACTAGCCGCCTTGGTATCGGAAGCATTCAACATAATGCTGCCGATCCAGAGGCGGTTTTTTCGTTATGCAGCTTCAGTTGCCGCGAACATCTGTCTTTCTTAGCCTATTTTCATTAAATTGCGCGGGTTATGCACAATCCTACATCTAAGCCGTCCGGGCCTACGACCACGCAACCTTTCTTGGTCGAACAGCTCTCCGCTCCGTTCAGTGCGCAGATCACCCTACCCGGAAGCAAGTCTATCGCACTACGGCAGCTTGCGATCGCCGCCCTCTGCTCCGGAACGACTCACCTGACCGGCGTTCCTGACTGCGATGACAGCGCTGCAATGCTCGACTGCATACAAGCATTAGGCGCCGAAGTAGCGGTAACGTCTGATGCCGTGCTGGTTACCGGACCAATTGACTTGTCTGACGCAACAGTGCGCCTCGATGCACGGATGAGCGGGGCATCAACGCGATTGCTCATAGGACTGGCGGCATTGCGCCAAGGTATAACCGTCATCGATGGGCACGCCTCCCTGCGTGCCCGCACAAACAAACCACTGTTGGAACTTTTATCCGCCCAAGGCTGCACGGTTGAGTCCGATAACGGATGCCTGCCCGTAAAGATTTCCGGTCCAATCAAAACCGCCAGCCTACTCAACATAGATGGGTCTTTGTCGAGCCAATACATCACTGCCCTTCTCATCGCCGCACCGGGCTATCTGCGTGAGAATAAACAAGTAATAAAGATCCAAGGACAATTGGTTTCTCGCCCGTACATCGACATCACAATTAACGAAATGCGCAAACGCGGCGTGAGGGTTCATTGGCTCGACGATCAACACTTGGAAATAGCGCCCGGGGCGTATGCAGAGGGTGCCGTCACTGTAGAGGGCGATGCGACGGCCGCCACATATTTCGCGGCTCTGGCCACGCTGCACAAAAGCGACGTGACGCTTACCAACCTAGGCCATAATAGTTGCCAAGGCGACTACGGGTTTTTGAACGTAATGGAAAAGTTGGGCGCCACCGTAAGACGCGGCAAAGAAACTCGAATCAGCGGACCGGAAAAAATCCTAGGATTGACAACCATAGATATGCAAACCATGCCTGATGCAGCTTTGACTCTGATTGCTATGGCGCCCCTGCTTGCAGAGCCGATCGAAATTACAGGTTTAAGCTCCCTACATCATAAAGAGTGCGACCGCCTTGAATGCCCAGCAAAAGAGCTTGCCACCATGGCCGTTACGTTAACAACTACCGAGGATTCGATACGCATCAGCCCCGCCGAGCCAACCAAGATAAAACCGCACACGTTGACCACTTACCATGATCACCGCATGGCCATGGCATTTTCTCTGTTAGGCAGCGTTACCGGCACACTCAAGGTAGACGATAAGTATGTTGTTAACAAAACTTATCCAAACTTTTGGCAAGACTACGCTAACTTAGTAAACGCTTCCGGCTGATTGCGCTAATGTTGTTAGCCCTTGTCTGGCGACAATATGCTGCTCAACCGCACGTAAATGATTCCAGCCACCGCACCGGCTAAGCATTGAGAAACAATACCTACCACTGTTCGGGTAACCGCAATTGGATTAGTTCCCATTGAGAATTTGAAAAACAAAATAAGGGCTAGCATCCCCACAGCGCCGGCGAGAATGTATGCAATCGCACGAAGTTGAGGCACCCAGCGCAGCACCAAAGTAGCGAACAAAAAAGCCACCAACAGTGCCACCGACATGATGGGCAGATAAACAGAGGTCATACTTAAAAGATCATGCGCGAACGTGGTGAAGCGGTCGCCAAGACCTACGGCAACACCCAAGTCTGTCAAATTGCTCAAGTTAAGCTGCGAGTAGGCCAACACTGCTGTTGTGTAACCGCCAAGTGATGCGGCAACAAACGCCAAAATTCGCTTCAGCACTCCTGATCTCCATCGTGTCAAATTAGCCCAATGAGGCTAACATAGCTTGGCCATCTTTTTAGGATCATTATTCTTGAGCACGACAACACTAGCCGAGCACAGCCAATACTCCTGGATCAAGACCTTGCGCACAGCAATCCTTGGCTTAGGCCTTACTTTAGGTATCGTCTCCAACACCCTGGCCGAAAGTTATCAGTTAGATACCGTAGCCACAGACTTAGACTACCCTTGGAGCGTTGATTTTTTACCGGACGGCGACATTTTAGTAACCGAATTATCTGGCTCACTGCGACGTATTGCGCCTGATGGATCCGTTAGCGACCCAATCGAAAATGTGCCTAAAGTCTACCGTGCGAGCCAAGGGGGCCTGTTTGATGTACTTTTGGATCCAAACTTTATCGACAACCAGCGAGTGTTTTTATCCTACGCAGCGGGCACTGCCGACAGTAATGGCACTGTGGTGGCCAGCGCGCAACTCACTAACAATACCCTTAGCGACGTTGAAGTAGTCTTCTCTGCTACACCAGACAAATATGCGCCACTGCACTATGGCGGCCGTCTCGCTTGGCTTGCCGACGGCACCCTACTATTGACCACTGGCGACGGCTTTGACTTTCGTGAGCAGGCGCAAAATCTGGCCACACATTTCGGCAAAATGATTCGCATGAATCCAGACGGCAGTGCACCAGCAGATAATCCATTTCCAGAATACCCATTCGTTTTTAGTTACGGCCATAGAAATCCTCAGGGCCTAGCAGTAGCCAAAGATGGGACCATCTACCAGCATGAGCACGGCCCACGCGGCGGCGACGAGGTCAACATAATCAAAGCTGGGCAGAACTACGGCTGGCCTATTACCACCCACGGATTGGACTACAACGGCGCTTATGTTTCCCCATTTAAGGAGCGCGAAGGGATCGAACCCGCAACGCACATTTGGGTACCCTCAATTGCACCCTCAGGGCTCGCGGTCTACGAGGGCGACACATTCACCGAATGGCAGAACAGCCTTTTTGTTGGCGCTTTGGTCAATAACGACGTTCGCCGCCTAACCTTAAAGAACGGCGCAGTCATTGCAGAAGAAGTCCTGTTTACCGAGTTGGAGCAGCGCATAAGAGACATACGCATAGGCCCTGACGACCTGCTCTACATCATTACCGACGGTCCGCAAGGCCAAGTCGTACGGGTGTCACCAAAGTGAACCTACGTGCACCTAATGCTTTGTTATTCGTATTAGGCTGTTTATTCGGACATACCGCGACCGCAAACCAACCGACAACAGAAATCCTAAACTTTCGAGCTTACTCACCGTCGTTAGCAAGTTCGGGCCAAATAGCAGGGCATCATCTCGAATCGCTGCAACAAGAGGGTTTTCAACGCATCATTTATTTGGCCTATCGCACGCGTGGAAACTCAGCAGATCAACTCAACATTGATAGACAGGCGACAGACTTGGGCCTAAGTTACGTGCATATCCCCGTACCTTGGCAGTCCCCGTCTCTCAGCGACTACCAAACTTTCGCCGCTGTGATGAACAGTGGGCCGTCGATGAAAACACTCTTACATTGCCAAATGAATTACCGAGCGTCGGCATTTAGCTTTTTGTATCGAGTTTTAGAATTAGGCACGGCTTATGAAGAAGCTGCCAATGATCTTTTCGCAATATGGCACCCCGATGCCACTTGGCTAGAATTTATCAACAGCGTCCTTGCAGCAAATAATCGCGAACCGCTATTGGCGTCAAAAAATCAATAAATCGAACGCTTAGGCCGCGTCGTCTCTAGATTAAACCGACGCAAGAGCCGGAAATACGCGACCCAACATCATTAACTTTTGGTTTACTAAATAAAGCTTTTTTGTTATCCCTTATCTGCAACCACGCAGCATATCGGAAGACGAAAAGCCGAAATTAGCGAGCACTAAGAACTAAAGCACGCCAAAATACGGCCGATTCTACGATTAGGACGATTTTAACTGGATAATCTGCAGCGACTTATGCGATGTTTTTTTCTCATATTTATCTTATTGCTCTGCGGCAAAGTTTGGTCCGCAGAAGTTAAATGTCTCGTCGCAGATTTTAAAATAGCATTGGATACGCCTGCACCTTCTCGAGAGGCCGAAGCGCATAAGTGGATCACGGAGCACGGCGGTGAGTGCAGCTATGAGCAACTCACGGCTATCAAAAACAATCTTGGCAACTGGATGGGCGTCGCCAACAGCTATCGAATATCTGTCCAACTGCAACGCCACCTCGAAAGCTACTACGTCGCCAAAAACGAGTGGTCGGAAAGCCTGTACACAAGTAAGGCTGCCTATGTAGCACCCTACACCTCGCGAACTCTGACCGCAGAAACCAATGTCATCGTGGCTCCGCAGCCAATGGCACCCGGACCTTATGGGCAGACTTATTTGCAGCCTGGCTATGATCAAAACGGCGTCGGTCAGCAACCGGGTAATAACTATCAATCACCCACCACCGGCGACGGTACGTATCAAAACAATTACCAGTCGAGCCCTCAAGAGACATATGCCGACCCAAATTCGACTTGGTAAAACGCCAATCCGCGTGAAAACACACAGTAAATTACACATGATCTGGAAAGCGAGGAGAGAGAAATGAAGAAATCAAAACCTGCAATCAACAGAGTTTTTGCTCTAATCACAGGACTAATGATGCTCGGCTCGGGTACGGCAATGGCAAACATGTTTGTACCTATGCAACCCTGTGTGAACTGTACAATAGATATCTCAGACCATACGGGAGTCGTATCAACCAGCAAAAATGCTGTCTTTCGGGTTAATAACCCAGTGACGCCTAACGGCACTCCGAGCTGGCTCGAGCTCTACAACCCTACTCTGGCGACCATTCAAAATTGCGTCGCGATGGTCCGGTCAGCACAGGGCCCAACCCCGTTCTCTGTTCAGTTGAAAGCAAGCGAATACACGCTGTCCGGCAGCAATCAAGTAGTCTTTTTAATCGACAGATGCCGTAAAGTTCAATTGGCGCCGCCCATGCCTGGCGCGAACGCCCCTAGGATGGGAAATCCGCGCCCTGACCCACAACCCGGCATGCCGCCAGTCCGTCCAGGTCAGGGCCCTAACATGGGGCAACAACCAGGAATGGGCCCACGACCTGGAATGGGTAACCGACCTGAGATCGGCAGAGGCATGGGACCAGGACCCGGCACTGCAAGCAACAACTGTGGGTCGGGTACTCCGCCACCTTCAACTTCTTGTGCGGTTACAGGCGGCGGCTGGCAGACGGTCTCGAATACACTATCGGAAGACAACTGCCAGCTTGGGTATACAGACGCTGCAGCAGGACCAGGTCAATTTGTTCTCTATGACAACGATTATTCGGTTACCTGCACAAGCGGCACTCATAAACCTACTGTTTTCGTTAGCACGGCGCGCTCGACTTCGAATTGGGGAGCTTTTGTGCAGCCGTCCGAAACGTGCCAAATGAAGACTGGACCAGCTCCATCAGGGTCTGGTCGAGTGGTTGAAAAGATCGTATGCCCCTAGTTTAAAGGAGCGACGAAAGGCGCTGGAGCGGTTCATGCCGTTCCAGCACTTACTAAGGGTATAACCCTAGCGTGACGATTAGACCCCTAATGCGAGCTGTAAAGCCAACGCTCTACCTATAGATATACGTCTGATTCTGGCCGCTTAACGCTGATCCCGCGATAGGGCTTCAAGACCCCCGTAACTCTCGATTCCGGTAAATCAAATATCCAATGACTGGCCCAGTGACGGGTAAACAGGAAATCCAAAAAACACTGCCCAACCAAAAAGCAAACTGCTCGAACCCGCTGGCACGCCGGGGACCTGAAGAATGAGGCGCGAAGTAAGTACCGGAATACATCGAGGGGTAGTCAGAAAATCGGCTTTGCATTCTGGCTATCCAATCTCGCGTTAGCGGCAACCGGGGGTCACTCTGCAGCGCGAGCACCGTAGGCACAGGAACACTACAGTGGCACTGCACAATCCCAAACAACAGCAAATCTTGCGAGTCAGGCTTGTCCCCGCCAAGAAAACCACGATCGCAGTCAGCTAACCGCTTTTCCCACTGCAGGTAGGCATCTGCGTGGTTATCTGGGTCACGATAACCCCTACTAAGAACGCCAAACCGAATAAGCGTAAAGAAATATAGAATTGTAAAAGCACGGAGAAAATTATTTATGAGTCGTCGAGCAAAAATCGGGCTCGGATCACTCGCCAAACTGAACTCGCCCCAAAATCGAGGCCAATAGTCTGTCCGGTGCATTACGCCAGTCCAGGCTTGTCTAATCGCCAACATATCTTCATCTTCAACCCGCGCATATCCCAGAGAATGCAATATGTCGTTAGACTCAAGAAACCAAGATTCACCGTCAATACTTGCTGCCGGCATCATCGGACCCCACTGGCGAAAAGCTTCAAGAGGCGGCACCGTAGTGCGCGAATAAGGCAGCTGCTTCTCATGTAACCCCATCATTATCGCCTGCACCCATGGTGAGTGGTCGTTACCGTATAACGCAATTGAATGCTTGCTCATAACTCTCCTTGGCACAAAAAAATTAGACAACGCGATAAAGTACCGGCTCGGCGTTTACCCTAGGGACTATCGATTCCTTCGTCTAAAAATACAGCCCAAGGGATAACAAAGTCATCGAAGCGATTTGGCACCCTAGCACCTTCTAGACGCGTGTCAGTGCTTCATCGATCCATGAAGGTATATCTCCTCAAAAATTTGACGAAGGTGCGCTTTTTAGTCAAGCCCTATTTCTGAAGAGACAGAACAACTCACCGTAAGGCCAGAAAATTCAACCGCGACCTTTCCTCCAGTTGAAACAGGATGAAGGCCACCCGGCGTGGAACAAATCAATGATGCGGCAGAGCCTTGTTGTAGGTCTTCGAATACAACCACCCCACCGATTTGATACAAAAGGATTCGCTTTGGGTGCGTAAGCTCCTGAGGCTGGGCAAAGCTCAAGAAATTATTATCTATACCGAAAGATGTACGCCATGCTCCGCAAAATAAGCGTCCTGACCCGCCTCAAGCCCCCGAAATAATTATCATCGGAGAAAGGCTAATGGCCCTGCTCCGATAGATACCATCGCGCACCTTGATCGACACGTTAATTAGCGTCTGGCGGAACTCTTGGGGCAACTCTCTAGCAATTTGTGCCTCAATTCGCCCGACTAACAGGACAACAAGACGGTCAGACAGACAAAAAAAGCATCTGGCTTCTGGGAATGGTAGCCCCGACAGGAGTCGAACCTGTATCTATCGCTTAGGAGGCGATCGTTCTATCCATTGAACTACGGAGCCTTAGCTTTACCAGCTTACCTCAAGTTGAAAAGAAAGCTTATTGTCTGCCGCTTGTGTAGGCGGTTGCAGGTCAGCATCTCCTTAGATCCAGTCACACGTTTTCCGAAAGCGCACGACTGCCAGACACAAGCCAGCTGCGGCGTTAGGGCACTTTGCAACTGTATGACTCCGCTTTGGCCTTATCGCCAGCCCCATTGTATTGAGCCAAGGCAGGAAAGACGCAAAGCGGACGAGCAAACCCGCTTTCTTTCGGAGCCAGCGTTGTCGTGGGGTCGTATGGGTTCCAATCACTTTGAACGGCAATTAGTTTTTCAGGCGGTTCGCCGTTTTCCCGCCAAGCAACCATAGGCGCTACATAATCCGTCATCCATGCACCAGGGCCCGCAGCGCAATGCACCATACCTGGAACCATAAACATTTTTAGGAACTCACTGGTGGCGTCAGCACCGCCATTGAGTTCATTCGCTTGATGAACAAATTCTATCGCCCGACCCGGGCGCAAGGGAAAATCATTCCATCCCTGATAGATCAATAATTTACCACCGTTATCGCGAAACGCGCGCAGATCCGCTCCCGGTACGTCCAAGAAACTCACTTCTGTGAGTTGATAAAAGTCTTCAACCGGGTCGAACGTATCAATATCGAACTCAGGAATTCGGCGCATAAGCATGTCCAAATAGGGGGTCATGCCATCAATCAAAGAGAGCGATGCACCAGCTCCAAGCAGCTCGTTTGGAAGCATCCACATGGCCCAATCCCCAGCACTTTCCGCACCGGGCATTACGCCCGGCGACAACACCTTACCGTTATTGTCGACGAGACCTTCATACATGTAACGGGCCGTTTCAAGCTGCTGCTCGGTAAGACAATCGTCTCCGGGCTTCGATTTGCATTGCAACTCGTCAAGCGCGAGTTTATCCAGTGAGCATTCGCGAGGGTCGTTTATGACACCATCCGCTACCCCATCAATCGCATCGCAGGCGTTACGAGAATTTCGGTCCAAAAGCCCAAGAGAGGCCGTGGTCAAAGGCCCTGCCGCCTGTTTACGAGAACCCGCTATGGCCCATGGCAAAAATTCGAGAAATTGAAACAACGGCGCTCCCGCGATAATCCCATCGTAATCGTCAGGAAATAGTGTCGCTTCAAGTAACGCTGCGCGGCCACCGTTAGAGCAGCCGCTTAGATACGCGAAGCTAATATCTTGTTGATAGTATTTTTCGATGGTTGCTTTAGCGAGTTGGGTCGCCAGATGAACACCCCGATAGGCGTAATCCAAGAGCGGTTCCGGCTGCATCGCAAATTCCAGGCTTTGGCCTTCGTGACCCGTATCGGTCGAAGCCATGGCGAAACCACGGGACAGGAGACTGGTGATATCGCCGATCGAACCTGCACCCCCACCGACAGTCGAAAACATCATTCTGCCATTCCAATTTTGGGTCGGCATCGTTATTTCGACTTGAATTGCTCGGTTGATTACAGCCCGCGTCTTACAGTGTTCAGCAACCCCCCCCGACGCTGCAACCAACTTCCCCGGTTCCACCGCATAAGAAAGGTCAGTCAGTTGATATAGATTATGGCAGGCACGATCCGCGGGCTGATTCGCAAGCACTTGTCCAGTGAGTAACACTAAAATTACCGCAACGCATTTATTCATCGTCCTCTCCTGTGATTATAAATTAGCTCTCGACACCCTGAGAGCATGATCAACATCGGAACGATTTTTTGCCAGCACTATTTTTGGCGGCGGGGCTGCGATCGTAGTTTGGCTACTGCTAAGTCTGTGTCACTACCTCTACCAAGCACGTGTGCGCGCTTGGCCCCTGCGCCAACTTAGACGTGCCTTGATCGCGCGTGAGCACGTTGGGATTTCCATTCAATTCCAACGAGTTCTCGAGGTTGGGATCGCTCGGTTTAAACCACGCACCTGTAGGCAGGGTCACTACATCTGCTCGCATTCCAGCATCCAGCATCACTCCGGCTAAACAGGCACCACGTTGGTTGAACACCTTGACGATGTCGCCTTCATTAATGCCGCGGTCAGCCGCTGCCTGCGGGTGCATGGTCAGAATTTCTTTACCTGCAATCTTACCGGCCTGACTGTAGGCGCTTTGGTCCAGTTGACTGTGCAACCGCCGACTTGGTTGCGGCGACAATAAATGCAGAGGATAAGCTGTCGCTGCTTCGCCACCCAGCCACTCATAAGGCTCTAACCATGTCGCGTGCGCTGGACAATCCTCGTAGCCAAAGCTCTCGATGCGTTGCGAATACAGCTCTAATTTGCCTGAAGGTGTTGCTAACGGATGCCCTTGCGGGTCCGCTCGAAAATCTGCGAGCCAGTATTCGCGCCGATCTCGAGGCGGTAATTTGTACTGGCCAGCGCCAACAAATTGTTCGAAATCTGGCAATTCAAAACCCTGCTCAACGGCGCGCAGTTGAGAGTCTTGCCATAGCTTTTGCAGCCACTGACGCTCCGAGCGACCCTCGGTAAAGGCATCATAAATTCCAAGCTGCGCTGCTAACCCAGCAAATATTTCGTGATCCGACCGCGCCTGCCCCTGCACCGGCAAGGCCTGTTCCATAAAGTGCGCATAGTTATCATGACTAGACGCACACAGATCTTGCCGCTCCTGCGCCGTGGTCGCTGGAAATACAATATCCGCCCACTGGGCAGTGGGCGTCCACCAGGGCTCGTTTACAATCACCGTATCGGGCTTGCGCCAAGCACGAACCAACCGATTCAAGTCCTGATGATGATGAAACGGATTTCCACCCGCCCAATAAATCAGGCGCGTATCTGGATACGTAATCTTCTGACCGTCATATTCGATTTCTAACCCTGGATTCAGCAGCATGTCTGCAATTCGAGCTACCGGAATCGCAAAAGCGGCAGGATTACGTCCCTTGCTCAAAGTCGCCCAATTGAAACGGCGATGGTTACTGCCGATAAACCCTTCGGCCGCATAGCCAAAACCAAAGCCACCACCCGGCATTCCTATTTGGCCTAACATTGCCGCCAGAGTAACTACCATCCAGTACGGCTGCTCGCCATGATCCGCCCGTTGCAACGACCAAGCGGCTGTAATGAAAGTGCGCTCTGCAGCCATGCGTCGAGCTAGCTGCACTAATGCTGCAGCATCCACATCAGCCAACTGAGCCGCCCACTCTGGTGTTTTTGCTACGCCATCGCTATGGCCTAACAAATAGTCACGAAACCGCGCATAGCCCTCACAATGGCTGTGCAAGAACCCTCGATCCAGTAACGACTCTTGCTCTAGCACATAGGCCAGTCCGAGCATCAACGCCACATCCGTGCCGGGACGCGGCATTAGCGTCTGAGCATTCAGCCACCCTGGCATGTCCTGCTGCAGCGGCGATATATTGCAGAAAGTCACACCTCGCTCACTGGCCTGCCGCATATCTCTAGCGCTGTTGTGTTCGGTAATCCCGCCATACGCCACTTGCGTGTTGCGCAGCGGCAAGCCGCCAAAAGCCACCACTAAATCACTGTGTTCAATGACGTCCTGCCAACTGGTCTGGTGCAGTTCCATATGCGACCAGGGCGCGACAACGTGCGGCAGAATGACCTGTGCTGCAGCGGTGCTGTAGCTGTTCATAGCCCGAGTACAGCCGCCTATAAGGTTTATAAACCGATGCAATTGGGACTGTGCGTGATGAAAACGCCCAGCACTTGCCCAACCATAGGAACCCGCGAAAATAGCTTTATTGCCATAGGATTCTTTAACGCGGTGCAGTTCGTTCGCGGCAAGCTCCAACGCCTCATCCCAGGGCACATTGATAAACGCTTCTGCGCCTCGCCTTTCTCTGCCTCGGTCTTTGCGCTCTAACCAACTCTTACGAATGGCGGGTCTCTGGATACGCGTGTTGTGTTGCACACCATCCAACAGCACATCGCCCATCGGCGCTGGACTAGGATCGGCGTCTATACCGGCTACTTCGACTATGGCACCGTCGCGTACTGTAAGTTCGTAAACGCCCCATTGAGTAGCGGTGCGGAAACGCCTCACGTCATTTTTAGCCTCAGCCATTACAGCCAGCCCGCTCGACGCGCCTACCTAATTGTTTCTACGCAAACGGTTTAACTGATAACCCGGAGGCGCTTGTTGCGGGGCGTCTTGAACATCGCTCTGAGCCGAGCCTGAGCCCCTGGACTCCAAAGCACGAGCCTCCCTCATCAGTGCAACTTGGTCTAGGTCCACAAAATCCAAATCATCAATTTCTGCAAACGCTGAGCTCAAACGCGTCTGGGTAGGTGCCTGCCGTACCTCACTTGCATCACTGGCAAACCTCTCCAGCTTCCAAATCCACGCGCCAGACAAACCGGCTCCCTGTAGCCTAGGCAAAGCGCGCTTGGCCTCGCCAAGGGTCGCATATGGCCCTGCAGACACTCGATAGTTAATGCCAGAAGCACTTGGGCTGGCTACTACCGTAAGCGCCTCAGAGGTTTTTGCACGAGTCTGTAACAACCCCTTCTCAGCGGTGTCGCGGTTGTTAAAACTGCCCACCGCAATCCAATGGTCGGCCAGCGCCGGCTGCGCGTACACCACTAAAAACAGCAATCCAAAAATACCTGATCGCAACATGAGACCCCTTTTTGCTCCGCGTGAATTCACGCGCATTGTTTATAACCTAGGATGGAAAAATATCTATAATCACTCGAATAAGATCATCTAACCGCTTGTAAATTGTATTAAAATTCCAGCAGCAACTGCAGAACCAATCACCCCAGCGACGTTCGGGCCCATGGCGTGCATCAATAAATAGTTGCTGCTGTTGGCTTCGAGTCCAACCTTATTTGCAACCCGCGCGGCCATAGGCACTGCAGACACGCCGGCGGCGCCAATGATCGGATTAATTGGCGTTTTACTGAGCATATTCATACCTTTTGCCATCAGTACGCCACTCGCGGTGCCGATAGCAAAGGCCACCATTCCAAGCATTAAGATGCCGAGAGTCTGAGTATTTAAAAAAGCCTCGGCACTCAATTTCGAACCTACGCCTAACCCTAAAAATATAGTAACGATATTAATTAAGGCGTTCTGCGTGGTGTCGCTTAAACGATCCACAACCCCGCATTCACGCATCAAATTACCGAAACAGAACATGCCTAACAGCGGCGCGGCTGACGGTAACAGCAGCGCGATCAACAGTAACAGCAGCAGCGGAAATACCACTTTCTCAGCCTTAGATACTTCACGCAACTGCACCATCGTGATCTCGCGCTCGGCTTGAGTGGTCAGGGCGCGCATAATCGGCGGCTGAATAATCGGCACCAAGGCCATATAAGAATACGCAGCGATAGCGATGGCCGCCAACAGCTCGGGGGCCAATTTACCGGCGACAAAGATCGCGGTCGGGCCATCCGCCCCCCCGATAATACCAATCGCTGCAGCTTGCCTTAGATCGAACTCCAGCAATCCGGTTGCACTAAGGGCAACAGCCCCGAGCAAGGTCGCAAAAATCCCGAATTGCGCCGCAGCGCCGAGAAATAGCGTGCGCGGATTTGCAAGCAATGGCCCAAAATCGGTCATTGCGCCAACGCCCATAAAGATAATCAATGGGAAGGCGCCAGTTTCGATACCGACCACATAAACCATATGCAACAGGCCATCGCCGGTCGCGATTTCTACCCCGGGTATGTTGCTCAAAATTCCGCCAAAGCCAATCGTCACAAGCAACAGCGGTTCGAATTTACGCACGATAGCCAGATACAAGAGCAACAGCCCGATCACAATCATCAACCCTTGGCCCAAAGTCATTTGCGCCAAACCAGACCCAGCCCATAGCTGCTGCAATGCCTCCATCAAACGCTCCTCTGTCGGGTCAACTGCATCTTAGACCTCAGCGATCGTAAGAAGATTCTGCCCAACAACCACAGCGTCACCCTGACGGACCAATACCTCAGCAACCGTGCCGGCGGCCTCGCTGGATACTTCTGTTTCCATCTTCATCGCCTCAAGAATCATCACCGTTTGCCCAGCAACCACCTGTTCACCAGGCGCTACTAACACTTTATTCACCGTCCCAGCGAGGCCCGCCTGCAAGGGTGTGACGCTACTGGGCTGGGCCGGCGCAACAGGCGCCTGCACTGGCTGAATATGCGTCTCTCCTGCGGCCACTTGAACCTGATAGACCTTGCCATCCACGGCTACAGAATAATTGGCCACTGCAGCACCCTCTGGGGCAGGCTGCTGCTGCCCAGTCACAGGCGTATCAGCCGATGGAACCGGCTCAAAAGCGGACGCGTCGCCACGGTTTTGCAAAAACTTCAGTCCAACCTGCGGGAACAGTGCGTAGGTCAGCACATCATCTACCGCGTCATTGGCAAGTGCGAATTTTTGCTCTGCGGCCAGCGCCGCTAACTCAACCGATAACGACTCCATTTCGGCAGCCAATAAATCTGCAGGGCGGCAAGTTATCGGCTCAGCCCCATCCAATACCCGCTGCTGCAGCTCTGCGTCTAAAGGCGCGGGCGTCGCCCCATATTCGCCTGCCAGCACGCCGGCGGTTTCTTTTGTCACCGATTTGTAGCGCTCACCCGTAAGAACATTGATGACCGCTTGGGTACCCACGATCTGTGAAGTCGGCGTAACCAGCGGAATAAATCCCAACTCCTCCCGCACCTTCGGGATTTCAGCGAGCACATCGTCCAAACGATCTTGAGCATTCTGTTCGCGCAGCTGGCTTTCTAGGTTTGTGAGCATCCCGCCTGGCACCTGGGCCACCAAAATGCGCGAATCCACACCCCGCAGCGAGCCTTCAAACGCCGCATATTTCTTCCGGACCTCACGAAAGTAGCCCGATATTTCTTCCAACAAATCCAAATCTAAACCGGTATCCCGAGGTTGGTCCTGCAGTATTGCCACCAATGACTCGGTCGCCGAATGACCATAGGTCATACTCATAGACGAGATCGACGTATCGACGTTATCAATGCCCGCCTCTATGGACTTCACATATGTCGCTGTGGACATACCCGTGGTGGCATGACACTGCATATGAATAGGAATGCTTAACGCCGCCTTTAACTCACTGACCAACTCAAAGGCGACATAAGGTTTGAGCAATCCCGCCATATCTTTAATGCATAGACTGTCAGCACCTTGGTCTTCAATTTGGCGCGCCAGATCGAGCCAAAGCTGCAAATTGTGCACAGGACTAACGGTATACGAGATCGTCCCTTGGGCATGCTTATCAACCCGCTTGGCAGCACTTATGGCCGTCTGCAGATTACGCATATCGTTCATGGCATCGAAGATGCGAAATACGTCCACCCCGTTGAGCGCGGCCCGCTCAACAAACCGATCCACCACATCATCAGCGTAATGTCGGTAGCCAAGCAAATTTTGCCCGCGCAGCAACATTTGTTGAGGGGTATTCGGCATCGCCGCTTTGAGTGTGCGCAAACGCTCCCACGGATCCTCGCCCAAATAGCGAATACACGCGTCAAAAGTCGCCCCGCCCCAGGATTCTAGCGACCAAAATCCCACTTGATCGAGTTTTTCGGCAATTGGCAGCATATCTTCGATACGCATCCGCGTAGCCAGCAGGCTTTGGTGCGCGTCGCGTAAAATGACGTCGGTAATACCTAACCGAGCTGGAGCATCGTTCTTCACCACATAAACCTCAGAGTTATCAGTTAACTACTTGTTTGAATGATCTTTTTCGAATTTAGATATCGCCGCAGTGATCGCTGCAACATGGCGCGTATCCAGTGACTGGTCGCTAGCGCCACCCTTTTCCGGCGCAGGCGCAAACCGAGCTATGGATCGCGACATTAAGACCGTTGCGAAAATGAGTATCGTCAAAAAGCTGAAAACGGTTCCCATACCAACCGCCATTAGTTGAACGCCCTGCAAAATAAGTGGGTCCACCTATCTCTCCTCCATCGAATATTCCAACAGAAGTTGGTATTTGAGCATATAAGCTGCTGTTTCTGCCAGCGGGCATGAAATATGTTGAGCTTCGGGCAATTCTTCCAGATAATGCGCCACCCACGCACCCGTGGCCAAACTGGATAAGGCACCGGTCTACGAAACCGGGGATTACAGGTTCGAATCCTGTCGGGTGCGCCATATTTTTCAATCACTTAGCTCGCTTACCTCTAAATGATATCAATTAGCGGAGGGAATTGGGGGGAGATTTCAAAACCCCTAGAACCCTAATGCTGCCCCCATCAAGCAAACTACGCACGAAGATCGACAGTTTGCTGATGATAAAGCCCCTGCTTACTGTTGCTGACGCATCTCTAACACTTGCTGCTGTGCGCTGTTTAGTCTGCTTTCTAGCGACGGGATTGATCCACCCACACTTGCGCTCGTAGTAGAGGGACTTGTTGCAGTTCGGTACACCTCCGGCATTGATTCTGGCCTATAGAATTTCGGCAGCAGCTCGCTTAACGGAGTGTTGACCTGCAACTCTTTCGGTATTTGATTCAGTCTTGCCGGATCGGTTTCAGTCAACATATTCGCCAACTCTATAGCCGTTGAATTCAGTTGGGTCTACCACACCTGCAAACCCTCATTACGCAGCTGCGAGTGCATTAATTCAAACAGCGTATTTGGCACTTTACCGGGCTCGGATTCGTCACGAAGGCGCTGCATAAACTCAGTCCGCCGTGCTTTTGGGCTGTTTGCGTCAGCGCGCTCGGTAACTGCCATATTTTGCTCGCGAATCATATTCGACATTAACGCCGTAAACTTTTCTTCGCCGGTTTGACCTGGCGGGAAGGTCATTCGCAGCAATCGCTTTATAGCAATTTTGCTTTCGCTAGAGGCAATCTGCGCAATCGTTTGCGAACGCTCGATAAATCGGCACATACTCTACCCCTTAAATCCTTCTCGGGAAGCCGCTATGCCAAGCAATTATGACTTCGCAATCCTTGGAGCCGGTGTTGCGGGCGTCTCTGCGGCCTATTTTCTTTCCAAATCGGCAAAAGTTGCCTTGATTGAGCGAGAGGATTCATGGGGCTACCACGCCTCCGGGAGATCCGCCGCAGTATTCATAGAGGGCTACGAAAACCCCACAGTTAGCGAACTGACACTGAACTCAAAGAATTTCTTTGTCGAGCCAAATACCGACTTCAACGACTACCCGATCGTCAAACCGCTTGGAGGCCTAACGGTAGTGCCGTCGGATAAGCTCGATCAAGCGACTATTTTTTTAGATCAATGGCGAAAATTTAATCCAAACATGACTTTAATCGACAAATCTGAAGCATTGGCACGTGTGCCGATTATCAGGGAAAAGGCCCTCGCTGCGGCGATATGGGACCCAAATCTTTTGTCAATAGATACTCACCAATTGATGCAGGGTTTGCTTCACGCTTTTTTTGCGAATGGCGGCAAACTGCTATGCGGTAGGGAGGCAAAGCTACAACAGCAGCCAAGCAAGGTTTGGAAAATCGATGCAAAGGACATCTCCATTACAGCGCCGGTGTTGATAAATGCCGCAGGCGCTTGGGCCAACGAGGTCGCGTTAATGGCCGACCAGAAACCCCTGCCACTTTTGCCCAAGCGACGCACCGCAGCCGTGATTAGAATGCCTGACGGAGCGCCCCATTGGCCAATGCTGCGAACAATGGACCAACAACTCTACGTAAAACCCGAGGAACCAGGACTCATGCTGAGTCCACAGGACGAAAAGCCATCCACAGCCATGGATGCGCAACCCGAAGAGCTCGACCTTGCTATCGCAATGGACCGATTTCATAAGCTGTGCGACTTTAACGTTTCGAGCATCCACAGAAGCTGGGCAGGATTACGAACTTTGACCCCCGATCGCTGCCCTGCGGTCGGATTTAGTAATGCGGATGAAAACTTCTTTTGGCTAGCTGGACAAGGCGGCGCTGGTATACAAACGGCGCCAGCGATTGGACGCATGACTGCCGATATACTGATCAACGCCTCGAAAGTTGATGCCCGGCTTGATCCATGCAGGTTTGGACGCGCAGTGTTAGCGGATGCGTAGCCAAATAACGATAGTATTGTTGGCAAATCTGCTCCTATGCGGCTGCTCGCAAATAAGCGCTATTCACCTACCCTCCGAAAATTTCGACCATCGGATCAAGCACATCGTTATTCACTACACCTCTCAAGACTTGGAAACTAGCCTTAAAACTCTTACCGAGCGTTCTGATTACCCGGTGAGTTCCCACTTTTTAATATCCTCAGAGATTGAGGGGCGCAGCAAGGCTAAAAGGGCTCGGCTATATCGGTTGGTCGATGAAAATAACCGGGCTTGGCATGCTGGCATCAGTTCCTGGGGAAACGACCGAGCCTTAAATTACACGTCGATCGGCATAGAAATCGTTAACGAATCTGGATGTGAACGCCCGATTCAACAATTAGGCAATGCCGCGGCGTTTTACTCATCTTGCGACTTTGAGCCATTTAGTGCGCCGCAAATTTCTACCCTCACAGATCTCATTCAAAACCTGCAAAAGCGTTATCCGGATATCAAACCGATCAATATCTTGGGTCACTCTGACATCGCACCCGACCGAAAAATTGATCCAGGGCCGAATTTCCCTTGGAAGCTGCTGTTTGATGAGGGTATCGGCACTTGGTACGACGATAACGACGTTAGCTATTTTTTGGATAAATTCTCAACGCAACGGCCAACAGTGTTAGAGACGCAGACCCGCTTGCATAAAATTGGCTATGCAATAAAGATTACCGGCGAGCAGGATAGACAATCTCAAATGGTAGTCAGAGCGTTCCAGGCTCGATATGTACCAGAAAAATTCTCAGGAATTTTAGACAACACTACTGAAGCAATTATTTTTTCGATCGCAAAAAAATACAGATGAGCCATACATGCAACGAAGAAATTTTCTTAGCTATGCTCTAAGCGCGCTGGCAGCAACAACTTACGGGCAGCCGGTATATTCAGCACAACCGCCACCGCCCGGCCACAACCTGCTGGCGAAAAAGTTACAACCAGGTATGACCATTGGAGTCATCGCCCCGTCTAGCGCGCCATTTGAGCGCAGCGAAGTCCGAATCGCATTGGACATTGTCGAATCTCTCGGCTTTAAGGCCCAGCCAGGAAAAAATCTCTACAAGCGCCGAGGCTATCTGGCTGGGACCGACGAACAAAGAGCAGCGGACTTAAATGCTATGTTCGCAGACCCTAACATTGATGCTATTTTCTGCCTGCAGGGCGGCTATGGAGCGTTACGCATTCTGCCGTTAATTAACTACGCTGCAATAACAGCAAACCCCAAAATCCTCCTTGGCTACAGTGACGTCACTGCGTTATTAAACGCCATTCAAAAGCTCACCGGGCTGGTTACATTCCATGGACCAATAGCAAGGCAAACCTTCACGGATTACACCTACTCTGCGTTTCGCTCTGTGCTCATTGAAAATACCGCTAACTTAGAACTCGGGGCCCCACCCCCTTTTGAGGTCGCTCCAGGACGGGTAGAGCGAGAAAATCGCGTACAAACTCTAGTTGCGGGCTCGGCCTCAGGGCATCTGGTAGGTGGAAATTTGTCGCTGCTGGTTGCAATGCTCGGCACAGCTTTTGAGCCTGTATTCAACGAGGGGATATTGATATTGGAAGATGTGGATGAGGCTCCTTATCGAGTCGATCGAATGCTGACGCATCTACATCTCGCAGGAGTTTTTCAGCGTGTTAACGGTGTGGTTCTTGGTAAATTCACCAACGCTCACGCCGAAAGTCCATCGCTGAGCATGGAGGAAATCTTTGCCGAGCGTTTTCAGACCCTTAACATCCCCGTGCTTCGAGGGCTTATGATCGGCCACGTCCAAGACCAAGCTACTTTGCCAATTGGCGCTCAGGCTCGTCTGGATTCCAGCAAGCGATCCTTACGTACCACCGGTGTCTACTTGGCGGATTAAAATCCCCCGGCGTAAACCTGTCTGATCTAAACAAATTCAGAGGGCGCAACAAAGCCGCCCACGGCATCACTGACCAGGCGACTGATCTCAATGGTTTTAAAGTCTTGGTAAGGGCCACTGACAAGCTGCAGCCCAATGGGCAATCCATCTTTCCCTACCCCGGACGGAAAAACTGTACTCGGCAAGTGCGACGCTACTACGATGCCGGCCCAAAATAACGATTCAAAATAGGAGCGCGCCTGACCATCCACGATGGTCTCTCGTTCTTCAAAGGGCCGCTGATCGTGCGGAATGGCCGGCACAGTAAATTGCGGACACAACAACACATCCCATTGGCTGAAGAACTCATCCCAAGCCTCACGCAATTTTTCACGACGAAAATTATGTCGAATCCAATCGCGATGCAGCATGACTCCTGCTCGGGTAACCACCGCCTCACGACTCTGATCAGTACTGTCTAAAGCGGCAACTTTCGCCATGGTCTTCTTAACCACACTTTCTGGCTGAGCACTGGACATAACTGCCGTTAACAAGCTCTCATAGGTCATATGCGCTTTGCGCACATCGAAATTCGGCCGCGCCGCATAATCTACATGCGCGCCCTGCCCCTCAAGAGCAGCAGCCACTTGTAAAACTCGCTGCTCGGTCTCGTTGCTCACTGGCGCCATGTCATCGCTTGCCCATACGGCAACCTTCAAACCGCGCAATGTTTGCAGCGTATATTCTGGCAAATTCAACTGCCAACCAACTGCTTGCCGGCCTGCCGGCTGCGCCATTATTTGCATAGCCAGCCGCAAATCTCGAGGGTCTCTGGCCAGTGGGCCGCATACAGCGAGGTCGGCATCGGGCACGCCTGACATCAACTCATGGCCCTGCATCGGCACAATCCCCCAAGTCGGTTTATGCCCAAAGACCCCACAGAAATGTGCCGGAGTACGAATCGATCCACCGATATCCGAACCCGCTTCTAGTGCGGTGAAACCCGCTGCAAGGGCTGCCGCGCTGCCACCAGAGGATCCTCCCGGCGTGCGCTCGAAATTCCATGGATTATTCGTTGTACCGTAGATCTCGTTAAAACTTTGAAAGTCACCAAGATCGATAGGTACATTTGTTTTGCCTAAGAAATGCGCCCCTGCCGCTTTAAATCGCGACACCGCCACGCCATCGGCCGAAGCTACATTGTCACGATACGCAGGTATGCCCCAGGTCGCCGGTGTGTCAGCCAACACATAAGACTCCTTGATGCTCATGGGCACGCCATGCAGCGGTCCGGTCTCACCCTGCGCCAAACCGCTGTCAGCGCGGTCCGCGGCCTCTAAGGCTTGTTCGAATAACCGCACACATACTGCATTCACAGCGCCGTCGAGGGTTTCGATACGATCAATATAGTGCTGGGTTATTTCCCGGGAACTGACGCGCTTAGATTTTATCGCGGCGGCAATATCTACTGCTGCCGCGAAGGTTAACTCGTCCATGCCTACCTCCTATGCCGTTCGACCTAGAGTCTACGATTTACTAGCCCGCTAGCAAATCTCATTCTGCGCTCTTATGATCCAACCTAACCCGGAAATTATCCTTAAGGAAGCCGTGATGCGTATCGATCAAATACCGCTTACGCAAGTCGCCACCGCGATATTGCACAAAGCTGGCGCAGAGCTCGAGCGGGCCCAAGCCGTGGCCGAGCATTTAGTGACCGCGAACTTGAAAGGCCATGACTCCCATGGCGTAGGCATGATCCCAAACTACGTTAACGCGATGTTGAACACGTTAATACACCCAGAAAACGATGCCCTGCTCACTCGCGACAGCGGCGCGGTCTTAAATTTTGACGGTAATTTAGGTTTTGGCCGCGTCGTGGGCATTCAGGCCATGGAGCTGGGCATAGAACGAGCAAAGTCACACGGAATAAGTTGCGTCGCCTTGGGCAATGCCGCACACCTCGGCCGCATTGGGGCATTTGCCGAACATTGCGCCGAGGCTGGTCTAATTTCAACCCACTACGTTAATGTGGTTGGCCATGATCCGATGGTCGTAGCCTACCGTGGGCGCGATCGTCGATTCATTACAAATCCGTTTTGCTGCGCAGTACCCAGGCCTGACGGCAACCACGTCGTGCTAGACATGGCAACCACCACGGTAGCAGCGGGCAAGGTCAGGGTTGCCTACATGAAAGGCGAACCTGTTCCTGAACATTCATTAGTCGACAGCAATGGCCTAGAGACTACTGATGCCAGCGTTATTTTTAGCAAAGACGGTGGCGGTGCCATGCAGCCCTTTGGCTTACATAAGGGCTATGGTCTTATGGTCATGTGCGAACTGCTGGGCGGCGCGCTGGGCGGCAACTTCACCATGCAGCCCGGTAACCCGCGTGCTGGCGCAACGCTAAACAATATGCTGTCAATCATTTTAGATCCCGGTGCCGTCGGCGATCTTGCGGAATACGATGCCGAGGTGAGCGCAATGATTGACTACATTTATGCCAGCGAGGCTGCCGAAGGCGTCGATAAAGTCCTCATTCCCGGCGATCCAGAACGCCAGAGTGTCGCCGCAAGAAGCACACACGGAATCGACATTGACGACAACAGTTGGCAGGACATTACCAATGCCGCTGCGGCTGCTGGACTCGGCGAAGAAGACATAAACGCCCTGCTCTAATTTCCCTTTTATCTACTGTGAGATAACGCCATGAGCGAACCAGAGAATAAACCACCCGAACAAAAATTCTATCTCGGGCGACTGTTGGGCTTCATATTTGTCGTGTTTTTAACTGTCGCCATCGCAGCCGCGATCATTGACTGGGCCGTTATCGGCCCACTCGAAGGTAGAGCATTATAAGCGCAGCTCGCTCGTGGGCACGTTTAACCAGGGTCGAAGCCTGTGTTAGTTGCGCCATAGCGATCCAGCTATAAAGGCTCTCTAGGCTTCGTCGCGCTGTCGAACTTTGTCGCGAATCCAAGGGATTAGCTCTTTGCCAAACTCAACCGCATCACTAAAGGGGTCAAAGCCTCTAATCAACACGCCGGCGACGCCCAAGTCATAATATTTCGCAATCGCCTCAGCAACTTGTTCCGGCGTGCCAACCAACGCTGTTGAGTTGCCACTGCCCTGCGCCGCCGCCGCTATCGGTACCCATAATCGTTCGTCATGGATCTCGCCATCCTCGATTAGCCTACTTAGACGCTTCGCCGTCTCCGCTTCCGGGGCCTTGGATCTCGGAACCGAAGCGTTTTCTACCGACTCAAGAATTCGGCGTGCTTTCTTCCATGCAGCGTCCTCAGTCTGGGCAATAATCGGCCGAAACGATAAATTATATTTAAGCCGTCTTTGGTGGTGACTCGCAAGACCATCCAGCTCCGTCATTAAGCCCTGCACTAAGCCCAAGGATTCACCAAACA
>ERZ802830.124-NODE-124-length-74519-cov-10.244_pt1 | contig 74519 bp, 70 predicted proteins | sample MGYA00345654_ERZ802830 | MGnify/ENA primary metagenome ERZ802830 (study PRJEB30503, sample SAMEA104212375) | marine metagenome | biome: Westerlies Biome; feature: [SRF] surface water layer (ENVO:00010504) within the epipelagic zone...; material: water...
ATCAAGACTCTTGTCATCAAAACTCTTGTCATCAAGATTCGGGTCATCAAGATTCGGGTCATCAAGATTCGGGTCATCAAGGATCAGGGGGGGCGGTGGATCGGCAAGCAGCCGGCGGCGCGCCGCGCCGTATCTGGCCGCAGCGGCAATCGCACGGACGCAATCGCCAATGCCCTGCATCGGGGCGACGTTTTTTGCCACTAGAAACGCCCGCGTTTCGACATCCAGATTTTCTGCAATCGTGCTACAGACCGCAGCCGGAAGGCCCGCCGCCGCCGCCGCGTTGAGGAAGCTGATGGAATCATTGCGGTAGAATGGCTTGCTCTCATCAAGGCCGGCGGCTGGATAATCCTGAATGATCACGGCGGCATCATAGCCATCGGCAAAAAGCGTGGAGAACACCGGCTCAGTCTTGTCCGGCACGCCCCAGATCGGCGTCGTGTAATCAAGCGGATTGGAGACGGTGGCGGTCAATGGCAATTGGGTGCGCAGACGTTCAGCGGTGGCAGCGCTTGGGCGGGGCAAATCAAGCCCATGGGCCTCAGCAGCATCAGCAAGCATGGTCGCGCCGCCCCCCGAACAGGCAAGACCGGCCAAGCGGCGGCCAGCCGGCACCCCGGCAACGGTGAGGAATTTCAGCGTCTCCAGCATCTCGGACGGTTCAGTAACCCGGATCATGCCGAGCCGGTCAAAGAACGCATCATAAACCTCATCCGCGCCAGAGAGTGACCCGGTGTGGCTGACCGTCAACTCGCTGCCAAGCGCCGAAGTGCCGGTCTTGAGAGCGACAAGCGGGACGTTGTTTGCCAGAGCTTTCAAACCCGCTGCCTGAAAACGCTGGGGATCGCGGATGCCTTCGATATGGACGCCGATGGCGCTGACCTCAGGCAAGTCGGCAAGGGTGTCGATGAAATCCTCGATGCGGAGCACCGCCTGATTGCCAACCGAGAGCATATAGCTGAGCGGCAGGCCGCGCTGCGCCATTGTCAGATCGGAGGAGAGCATGCCGCTCTGGGTGATGATCGCGGCACCGCGCCCATGAAAACCGCCGCCATGGGCAAAGGGCCAGAGCGCCACACGATCTACATAATTGATCAGCCCATAGCAGTTCGGGCCAATGATCGCCATATCGCCAGCCGCCTCGATCAGCGCCGCCTCCATCGCCGGGCCATCGCCGCCAATCTCGGCAAAACCGGCGGTATAAATGATGGCACCACCTGCTCCCATCGCACTGAGGCGGGCAAGGCTGTCAATCGCCTGTTCACGCGGCACGGCGATAAACACAGCATCCGGCGGTTCGGGCAGATCATCAACCGATGGGAAACAGGCAAAACCGCCAATGGTCTCGCGCTTTGGATTGACCGGCCAGAACGGGCCATCATAGCCGATGCGCCGACATTCACCGGCCACCGTCTCGGCATCAACGCCGCCAAGAACGGCGACATGACGCGGGCGCAGCAGCCGGCGCAGATTGGCCTGTAGGGATGGGCTGTCGGGTGCCGGTGTCATTATGATGTCATTAGGGTGTCATTAAGAGGTCATCAAAAGTGGCGTCAAAAGTGGGGGCGTCAAAAGTGGCAACATCAGGGTTTTATGAGGAAGTCATGAGGGTGTCATCTGACGATCAGTCGCCATGGCATGAGCCATTTTACGAGTCATATTGGTCGCCATATTACGCACCGAGCGGCCGCAGGATCGACCGGGTGATGATATGGCGCTGAATCTCCGAGGTGCCATCCCAGATGCGTTCCAGCCGCGAATCACGCCACAGCCGGTGGATCGGCATTTCCTCCATCAGGCCCATGCCACCATAAATCTGCACAGCATCATCGGCTGTCCGGCACAGCATTTCAGAGCAATAGAGCTTGACCATAGCAGCGTCGCTGTCGCTCATCTGGCCCTCATTGGCGCGGGCGATGGCGTCCTTGACCATCAATTGTCCAGCGCGCAGGCCAACCGCCATATCAGCAAGTTTGAAGCCGGTCGCCTGAAATTTACCGATGGCCTGGCCGAATTGCTTGCGATTGGCCGCCCAGTCACAGGCCATGTCGTAAATCCGTTCCGCCTTGCCGCAACAGGTTGCGCCAACCCAAATCCGGCCCATGCCAAGCCATTTGCCAGCCAGCTCCAGCCCCCGGCCCTCTTCACCCAGAACATGCGCCGAGGACAGGCGGACATCATCAAAATCCAGCCGGAAATTCAGATAGCCGCGATAGCTGGTGCAGTTATAGCCGATGCTGACCTCAAAGCCCGGCATGCCGACATCGACCAGAAAGGCGGTGATGCGGGGCCGTGGTCCGCGCGGTGTCTCATCATGCCCGGTGGCGGCAAAGACAATGGCGAAATCAGGCGTTACCGGGCCGGAGATAAAATGTTTCGAGCCATTGAGGATCCAGTCATCGCCATCACGCCGCGCATTGCTTTTCATTGACATGATATCGGACCCGGCCTCTGGCTCGCTCAGACCAAACAATTCGCGTTTCTCGCCGGTGACGCAGGGCAGCAGATAGGTGTCCCGCTGATCGCCCTCACAGGCAAGCAGAATCTCGGTCGGGCGCGCCACCCATGAATGCAGCGCGTGCGAGGTTTTGCCAAATTCATATTCGATCAGGCCCATCTGTTCATAATCAAGGCCGCCGCCGCCGATCTCGGCTGGCAGGTTGGCGGCAAACAGCCCGACCTCACGCGCCCGTTGCTCAATCTGGCGACCAAGCTCAATCGGCACATGCGCATCGCGGTCAATAGCCTCCTCATGGGGGAACATCTCAGCGTCCATGAAGCGACGCACTGTTTCTTGCAGCATCTGCTGTTCGTGATTGAAATTATCGAGCATGATCTTGGCTTTCATCCGGTCTGGGTCAGTGGTGGCGGGATTTGGGTGGTACAGGCAATCGGACAGTTCTAGCGCTTGCGAAGGCCGAGTTTTTCGCGCGCTTCTGCCGGGGTTAAAATGGTGGCACCCATGCGCTCAATAATCTCCCTGGCGCGTGTCACAAGCTGGGCATTGGTCGCCAATACGCCGCGATCAAGATAGATATTATCTTCCAGACCAACGCGCACATTGCCGCCAAGTGCCACCGCAGCGGCGGCCATCGGCATCTGCATGCGGGAAATGCCAAAGGAGGCCCAGGACGCATCGGCGGGCAGTTCATCCTTCATCACCTTCATATTATCGACCGATTGGTCAGCCCCCCACGGAATGCCAAGACAAATCTGGAACATCGGCGGGGCGTCGATAATGCCCTCGGCGATCATCTGTCTGGCGAAGCGAATCTGGCCAAGCTCAAAGACTTCAAGTTCCGGCTTGACGCCCAATTCCTGAACAATGCTGGCCATTTTGCGCAAATAGGCCGGGGTCGAGATGTAAATCTCGTTGCCATTGCCGAAATTCATCGTGCCACAATCAAGCGAACAGATTTCCGGCAGCAACGCGGTGACATGGGCCAGACGTTCCTCCGGTCCGATCATGTCGGTTCCGGGCCCGGGCAATGCCGGGTCTGTATCAGACGGCACCCAATCACCGCCCATGCCAGCGGTCAAATTGATCACCACGTCGGTGTCGCTGTCGCGAATCCGATCAACCGCCTCGCGGAACAGCGCGACATCACGCGACCCCTGCCCGGTCTCAGGATCGCGGACATGAATATGGGCAGATGTTGCCCCAGCCTTTGCCGCATCAATCGCGGCGGTGGCAATTTCAGCAGGTGTCACCGGAACATGCGGATTTTTGCCGGTGGTATCACCCGCCCCGGTAACCGCACAGGTCAGAACAACGTCAAAATTCATTTCGATCTCCCCCACGGCCCTTCTTTGAAGTGGTATCACGTCAAATTGTCATCAGGCCCGTTGGTCATTGCATGATTATTGCCTGATTTTTCACCCGGCAACCGGGTTCGCTTGTAAATATTTCGCCAAAATGGATATTTTTTCGTAAGGTGATCACAGGTAAGCGATCAGGGATGCGATCAGAGGGTGGCGGGGCGTAAAATGAGCAATGAGGCAAAAGACCCAACTGCCAAGACAACTGCTAAGTCAACGGCCAAGTCAACGACCAAGTCAACTGCTAAGCCAACGGCCAAGCCAACAATAAACTCAATGATGGCACCGAAAAGCCGTGAAATGCGCTTTGTGCTGTTGCCGCGTTTCAACATGGCGACGCTGGCAACGATGATCGAACCGATGCGGATCGCCAATTATGTCAGCGGCGAGACGCTGTATCGGTGGGAGTTTCTGACGCCAGATGGCAGCCCGGATGGCAAAAATGTACAGGCAAGCAACATGATGGAGATTGCCTGTCATGGGCTGGACCACCCGGTCAGGCAGGACGCCACGCTGGATTGTGTGGCCCTGCTCGGCAGCTGGGGGGCGGAGCGTTTGTTTGACAACCGGCTGGCCAACTGGCTGCGCGGGCATGAGCGGCATGGCGTGGCGCTGATCGGGGTCGAGATTGGTTCCTACATCTTTGCCCGGGCAGGTTTGCTGACCGCGCGTCAAGCGACAACCCATTGGTCATTTTTTGCCGGTTTCGCCGAGAGTTTTCCGAAGGTTGACGCCAGAGAGCAGATGTTCACCATCGACAAGCAGATCATGACCTGCGCCGGGGGATTGGCCGGGATTGATCTGGTGCTGCATCGCATCGCCGCCGCGCATGACGAGGAGCTGGCGGCAGAAATTGCCAGCCAGATGCTACATCACCTACGCGCCGAACCGCATTTCGCCCAGCGCCCGCCCACAGGAGCGGCAACGCCCGATGTGCATCCAGTGATCAGACGGGTCAGCCAGATTCTTGAGGAGCGGATCGAGGACGGCATTTCAATTCCCGAATTGTGCCGCCAGATGAAGATGCCGCAACGCAAGCTGGAACGGCTGTTCAACAAGCATGTCGGCTGTACGATCGTGCAGTTCTACCGGTTTGTAAAATTACAATATGCGCGCACGCTTCTGGTCAGCACGAACATGGATATCCGCGAGATATCAGTGGCGTCCGGCTTTAACTCGATGTCCTATTTCTCGCATTGCTTTGCCAAGGTCTTTGGGCGCAAGCCAAGCCACTATCGCCTTGCCTGGCCAGAGGCCGAAACCTCGCCATCCTGGCCGGGAACAATGTATGCGCTGACGCATGCGGCAAAAGCCTATCAGGCGGAAAAATCACTCGGCGAGACAGAATGACGAAATAGAAGGTTTTTATATATTTCAATATGTTGAACTATTAAACTTCATTATATTAATTAAGATGAATCAGTCGGTGCAGGCCTTGATGATCTTGACGATGCGGCGGTCACGTTCGGCGGCCATATCGGCAAAGGATCTGTCGCCAGCCATTTCATTGCAGCCATCAACCATAGCGTCACGCAGGGATTTTGTCAGTTCCGGCGCGTCAAGACGGGTCCAGGGCAGTTTGAGTGCGGGGCCAAACTGATCAAGGTTTGTTGCCATACCGCCCTCGCCGCAGGCCACATGAAAGGCCATACATTGCCCCTGAATCGCCATCCGGGGCGCCGGGCCAAAACGCAGGGCCCGGTCGATATCCTCTGGGCTGGCCTCGCCATTGGCGACCATGTGCAGGGCCTCGCGCCACAGCGCTTCCTGCAGACGCGTGGCGATGAAACCGGGAATCTCCTTTTTCAAACGCAGCGGCTCCTTGCCCGCATGCGCATAGAACGCAACGGCCCAGTCAAGCGCCGTCTCATCCGTTGCCGCGCCACCAACAATTTCGACAAGGGGCAGCAGATAGGGCGGGTTGAAGGGATGGCCGACAATGGTGCGCTGAGGTGTTGGGCAATCGGCCTGAATGTCGGTCATCGGCAGGCCGGAGGTGCTGGAGGCGATCACCACATCAGCCGGGACGAGCGCACCGAGGCGGGCATAAAGCGCCTGCTTGATCGCCAGACGTTCAGGCGCGGATTCCTGGACAAACTGGGTGCCGGCAACAGCCTGTTCCAAATCATCTGTGATCAGGAGGTTGTCACGGCTGGCCCCGACGGCAAGGCCAATCTCTGCAAGGCTTTGCCAGGCGGTGTCGATAACCGCGCGAAAGATGGGTTCTTCATCCATGCTGTGAAGATAGGCGCGGACCTGATAGCCACGGGAGAGGAAAAAGGCGGCCCAGCCACCACCGATTGGCCCGGCACCAATGCTGGTCACGGTATGGATTTCGCGGGGTGATGGGCGCATCTCGGGATCCCTTTCGGCTTGGTGGTTACCGGCTGGTTACTTGTTTTTTGGGTGGTTACTTGTTTTTTGGGTGGTTACTTGTTTTTTGGGTGGTTACTTGTTTTTTTGGGTGGTTAATGGCCTTTGAAAACGGGTTCGCGCTTTTCAACAAACGCCTTGATGCCCTCAGCCGCATCGTCTGATTTCAGCATCGCCCGGTAGGTTGGCAGATCATCCTTGCGCATGGCGGCAAAGGCGGCCTCGGTCGGGCGGCATTCGATGTGGCGAATGACCTCTTTGACCGACTGCATCGCCAGCGGCGCGGCCCAGGCAAGCTGGCCCGCCCATTCACGCGCCTCACGCATCAAATCAGCGGCCGGCACGACCTTGTTGACAAGCCCGTAATGCGCGGCCTCATCGGCCTTCATCCGGCGGCCAAGAAACAGCATTTCCATGGCAATATTATGCGGGATCCGGCGGGGTAGACGCTGGATGGCGCCAGCATCGGGGATGATGCCAAGCGGCATTTCGGGAAGCGCAAATTCAACATGCTCTGCGGCGATCAGCAGATCACAGGCAAGCGCGATCTCAAAGCCACCGCCAATGACAAGACCGTTGAGCGCGCCGATAACCGGCTTGTTCAATGACCAGTTTTCGGTAAGGCCGGCAAAGCCACCCTCGCCATAATCGCCATCATCCCACCATTCATCAAGCTTGGCCTCACCGCTGTCGAGCGATTTCAGATCCCAGCCGGCAGAAAAAATCCGCTCACCGGCTGCGGTGATGATGCCAACGCGCAGATCATCGTCATCACGAAGCTGGCGAAACGCCTCGCCAAGCGCGCGGCTCATCTCATGATCAATGGCGTTGACTTTCGGCTTGTTCAGCCGCACCTCAAGGACATGGCCGTCCTTGCTGATTTCAACCATTTCTGACATCACAAATTTCTCCCCTGGTGGATTTTTATGGGCCGGCATGACGGCATATTTTGCGGCAGATAGTGTCGTAGCTGGTGCCGCGCATGGTGTCGTATCTGGTTAGGCAAAGGCCGGCATGACCTCGTCGATGAACAGCTCCAGCGAGCGTTTCTGTTCGGGTCGGCCAAGCCCCATGCTGGCGTAATAGGTGAATTGATCAACGCCAAGCGCCTCATATTTGCGCAGTTTCGCGATCACCTCATCCGGTGTGCCAAACATCAGATTTTCCTGCAACATGGCCGGGTTGTATTCCTCGCGGTTTTCCAGCTCTTTCAGCTCAATGCTGGCCGGAAAGCCATTTTGCACATCGCCAAGATTTTTGTACAGATTCTCGAACTGGCTCAACACTGCCTGCACCGCACGCACCGGAACCATATGATCCGCCCCGCTGTCATAGACCGCGGTATGGCGCATCATCGCAAAGACAGGGCGCGGCTTGCCCGGGTTGTTGGCCATCGCCTCGTCAAGACGCTCGCGGTAGAGCTCAGCCTCAGCCATTGGCCGGGTGAAGGGCCAGGACAGGATGTTGACCGAGTTCTTAACGGCGAAATCATAGGTGATCGGCGCACGAGCCGCCGCCCAGATGGGAGGATGCGGCTGTTGCAGGGGCTTGGGCACCGAGGTTGAAAGCGGAAAGGACCAGAACTCGCCCTGATGTTCGTAATCACCCTGCCAGAGAGCTTTGACTGCTGGCAGCATCTCGTGCATGTAGCGCCAGCTGTCGCTCTGTTTGAGGCCCGGGTGCATGCGGTCAAACTCGCGCTGGTACGCACCAGAGCCAATGCCAAACTCAAGCCGGCCACCGGAAATCAGATCGGCCATCGCCGCCTCACCGGCCAGTTTGATCGGATGCCAGTAGGCAGCATTGACAACCGCCGTGCCAAGCCGGATGTCGGAGGTGTTCGCCCCCCACCAGGCAAGCAGCTGGAATGGGTCCGGGGCGATGGTCATCTCGATGGCGTGATGCTCAGCCGCCCAGACAATGTGAAACCCGCCACGGTCGGCCATCTGCACCATCTCAAGAGTGTGCGCGGCGACATCGCGCATGTCATCGCTGTCATCGAGGCGTTCCAGATTGATCGCAAGTTGAAACTTCATGTCTTTCATCTCCCCACCGCACCGTCACAAAGCCGGACCGAACAGCTCATCATGTCGGGGAACAGCACCCCAAATAACCACATTTTTGACGTTAACAAAAATTTTTGGACAGAATGCACCGGTAAAATGGCACAAAATCGTCATTTCACGCCAGTTTTGGGCATGGACGACCACTGCAATCAGAACCAATAGCACGCAGCGGATTATTTGATTTGATTTCGGGTGGCAATACTCTCACACTCCGCCGATGATCTCCGACCGCCCCCTGATAGGCCTGCTGTTTGTTTTTGCCTTTTGCCTTTTGGCACCGCTTGGTGACGCCTTGGTGAAGGTGGTGGGGATGGGCGCGCCGCTGATGGTTTTGCTGCTCTCGCGCTTCGTCTTTCAGGCGGTATCCCTCGCCCCTGTCGTGCTGCTGTCAGGGCGCGAATTTCCGACAGACCGGCGCATTTTCGGGCTGATCTGCCTGCGCAGCCTGTTTCACATTCTGGGCATCGGCATGATGTTCACCGCGCTCCGGTTGCTGCCGCTCGCCGATGCCATCGCCATCGTCTTTGTGTTTCCCTTCATTCTGCTGTTTCTGGGGCGGTTCGTGCTTGGCGAGGAAGTTGGCCGCGACCGGATTATCGCCTGCGTGCTTGGGTTTGGTGGCTGTCTGCTGGTGATCAAGCCGAGCTTTGCCGAGGTTGGGATTGTGGCGCTGCTGCCGGTTGCGGTGGCGTTTGCCTTTTCCATCTTCATGCTGATCACCAGATCAATTGCCAAGGAATGCGATCCGATCAGCCTGCAGGCAACAAGCGGTGGAATCTCAACGGCCATGTTGCTGTTTGTCTGGCTGGTTGCCGGACTGGGTGCCGGACTGGGTGCCGGACTGGGTGTGGGACATGCTGCGCCCTATGATTTGACGATCATGCTGCCGGCCAGTGAGAGAATTGCCTGGCTGCTGCTTGCCATTGGCGCGCTTGGTACGGCCGGGCATCTGTGCATGACCATCGCCCTGCGCTTTGCCCCCTCGGCAACGCTGGCACCGCTGCAATATGTGGAAATTCCGATTGCCACCTTTTTAGGGTGGCTGTTTTTCGAGGAGCTTCCCGATGGGCTTGCCGCGCTTGGCATCATGATCACCATCGGTGCGGGCATTTTTGTCGTGATGAGTGAGCGCCAGACGCTCTCCACGCAAGCGGCAAAAAAAGCAGAAACGGCAGAAAAATCAATTGGGGCGGCCTCCAAATGATCCGCCAGCCTGTGACGAAATCACCGATGTTTGGGATCGGTCTGGCGCTGCTTGGGGCGCTGATCATCACGCCGGATACGCTGTTGATCCGGCTGTCCGGGCTGGAGGGCTGGCCGCTGACGGCGTGGCGTGGGCTGCTGATCGGTGGGGGCATGCTGCTCGGCTGGATGATCCTGTCCGGACGGCAGATGGGCGCCGATCTCAGGCAAATACCGACAATGCCGTTTCTGGTGATCATGCTGGCAAATGGCGGGAACACGATGTGTTTCAATTTTGCCGTCGTCGAGACTTCGATCATCGTTGTGCTGACAGCGCTGGCGACAGTACCGGTGCTGGCGGCGCTGCTGAGCTTTGTGATCCTCGGCGAGGCGACAACGCGGCGTACATGGCAGGCGATCGGCATGACAATGGCCGGGGTGCTGATTGTCATTTTCAATGGTGAGGGCGCGGTGGCAGCACCTGACGGCAGTGTCTTTCTGGGGGGCTTTCTAGGGGTGATGACGGCATTTTGCATCGCCGTGGTTTTTGTCGTCACGCGCCGCTATCCACAAACGCCAGTCCTGCTGGCGGTCTCGCTGGGGACGCTTGGCACCGGTTTTATCGGGTTTGGTGGAACCACTCTGGACGAGATGATGGCCGGCACGCTGTGGGCGGTGCTGGTGATGTGTCTACTGGTGATGCCGCTGGCCTGGTGTCTGCTGTCACTGGCCCCGCGCTATACCGCGCCGACCAATGTAAGCCTGCTGATGCTGCTGGAGATGGTGCTGGGGCCATTCTGGGTCTGGCTTGGCACCGGCGAGCGGCCAAGCCCGATGATGCTGGTGGGAGCGGCGATCGTTCTGCTGACGCTGGCCAGCTACATCATCGCCACAGCGCGCGCCGAGGCACGGCTCAGGGCTGAGGATGAGCCGGAAACATAATGCCCGGTGTGCCCTCCTGCCAGGGGCTGTATTTTTGCATGATCGCGGCAAAGCGTGGTGAGTCCAGAAAATCTGACAGCCAGTGATGGAGATGTGGCCAGGGCTGGGCGTCAAACCAGCCAGGATCAGCAATGCGGAATTGGCGCACAAAGGGCAGGCTGGCAAAATCGAGGAGCGCAAGATGCGCCCCTGACAGCGCTGGCTGGCTGGCCAGCAGCTGTTCAAAATCGGCAAGTGTGGCCGCGCCCGTGGTGCGATGCGTGAACGCCGCATCCGGATCGAAGCGGCTGGCATATTTATAGCGGTCGAGATGGGCCTTGAACGGCCCGTCAAGCCTGTCAAAAAACGCGTCAACATGGCCGCTGTCGGCAACAAGGGGCGCACACCAGCCCTCCGGGTCATGCTGATCAAGCGCCCAAAACATGATGTCGCGGCTCTGGTCAATCACCCGGCCATCAGTGCATTGCAGAACCGGAACCGTGGCCTTTTCGGAGACCGCCAGAAACGCCGCCGGTTTGTCGCGCAGCAGAATCTCGCGCAGTTCAACCGTAATGCCGGCAGCGGCAATGGCAAGGCGCGCCCGCATTGCATAGGGGCAACGGCGAAAACTCCAGAGGATTGGCAGCGGCGCATTCTGGCTCATGGTAGAGGTCTCGTGATCCGATGGGCACAGGCGATCATTATCGGGAGTTGGGGTTGGAGTTGGAGTTGGGTTTGGGTTTGGGGTGGTCATCAGCTGTTTTTCAGATGTTCGGTGATGGTGAAATCCGCGCCCTCAACACGGTAGGCGCGGGCAAAGCCGGTGACAAGCACGCCATGGCGGGGACGGAGGCGCAGCATGTGAAAATCGGTGAAATCCCGGATCAGCCCCATGGTTGGCCCATGCGCCGTGGCAAATTCATCACATAGCGGGCCGAATGATGCGTCCCCACGGTCAATCTCGGTGATATCTGCGTCAAATTTGAGGCGCACCCGTGCCCAGATGTTCTGCGCCGTCTGTTCATCCTCGATCAGCAGAAACTGCCCCTCGCCGCGCGCCAGCACCGCACGAACATGCGCCGACAGGCGGCTTGGATAGATGAACAGCCCGTCATTATTGCGGATAAAAGGCGTAACCCCCATTTCCGGCTGATCAGACGAGCCGCGCGCGCTGATCAGAATCGTTTTCTGGGCAAGAAGCCGGTCACGCTGGCGGTTGAGGGACGCATGTTCAGATTTTTCCATCACGCTCTTTTCCAAAAGGAGGCGACCAGATTACCAGATTGCCAGATTGCCAAAATACAAGATTAGGCGTGAGGCTTGTGAAGTGGCCAGACCACATACATATTGTCTGGAGTGCGTCATTATCAAGTCATCCACCCGCCAGACATGCGGCCACCAGCAACCGGGAAGACTCAGGGGAGCAAATGAGCAGCCAGAGTTCAGCCAGCCCGCAGAGCCTGCGGATCGAGATTTTTGCCGATGTCATCTGCCCCTGGTGCTATATCGGCAAAAAACGGCTTGATGCGGCGTTGGCGAAGCGACCGCATATCACCCCGCGCATCGTCTGGCGGACCTTTTTGTTGAACCCGACAATGCCGGAGGATGGCATGCACCGCGCCTCGTATCTGGCGGCAAAATTCGGCCATTCCGCCGCCGCCATCTATGGCCGCATTGCCGCCGCCGGGCTGGATAGCGGGATCAGGTTCAATTTTGATGCGATCTCCCGCACCCCGGACAGCCGCAAGGCGCAGAAGATGCTGCTGGTCGCCGGTGGTGATACTGATCGGTTGTCAGAGGCGCTGTACCACGCTTACTTTCTGGCTGGCAGGGATATTGGCGAGCGCGATGTGCTGGCCGGGATTGCAGCAGAAATCGGACGGCCGGAATTGATTGAGGCGCTGGAGACCGAGACGGTGCAGCGCCAGCTGGAAACCGACATTGCACGGGCGCATCAGCTCAATCTTGATGGCGTTCCCTATTTCATCTTTGGTGAAGCCTATGCCATTGCTGGGGCGCATATACCCGAACATCTGATCCCGGCGATTGATGCGGCGACTGCCTGATCAGGCCAGAAGCGCGACCATCTCGCCAAGCAGCTCATTGCAGATTGGCGGCCGTAAATCAGGGGCTGGCAGGGTCTGTTTGACGATCAGCTTGTGATCAGCACGCAGTTGCACCCGGCCAGCCTGACCGGCAATCCAACCGATCAGCTGGTCCGGTTTGGCGAATTGATTGTCACGGAAACCGATGGCAAGCCCCTTTGGCCCGGCATCAATCTTTTCGACATTCGCCAGCTTGCAGAGCTGTTTGAGCGCGATAATGGCAAATAGATTGCGGACCGAGGCCGGCAATTTGCCGAACCGGTCAACCAGCTCGGCAAGCAGCATGTCGGTGTCTTCCTCGCTGGCGAGATTGGCAATCCGACGATAGAGCGAGAGGCGGACCGACAGATCGGTGACATAAGATTCCGGAATGCGCACCTCCAGACCGAGATTGATCTGCGGTGTCCATTCAAGCGCCGCCTCGCCGCCGCCATCACCCTCGCCCGCCCGGGCAGCATCAACCGCCTGGCGCAGCATCTCCTGATACAGCTCGACGCCGACCTCGCGGACATGGCCGGATTGTTCATCCCCCAGTAAATTGCCCGCCCCGCGAATGTCCATATCATAGGACGCAAGAGTGAAGCCGGCCCCCAATGTATCCAGAGTCTGCATCACCTCCAGCCGGCGGCGCGCCTGCGGCGTGAGCAGACGGTTCGGATCCGAGGTCAGATAGGCATAGGCGCGTTGACGTCCCCGGCCAACACGGCCGCGCAGCTGATAGAGCTGGGAGAGGCCAAACATATCAGCGCGGTGGATGATCATGGTGTTGGCGGACGGAATGTCGATACCGGATTCAACGATATTGGTGGAAAGCAGGATATCCGCCTCTCCATCGGCAAAGCGTGTCATCACATCATCAAGCTCGCTTGCCGCCATCCGGCCATGCGCTGCCAGAATGCGCGCTTCGGGCGCCAGTTTCGTCACCCGGTCATAGACACGCTGAAGATCGTCAATGCGCGGACAGACGCAGAAAATCTGGCCGCCACGAAACATCTCGCGCTGGATTGCCTCGCGTAGGACAACGCCGTCCCAGGGGCCGACAAAGGTGCGCACAGCCAGCCTGTCAACCGGCGGTGTGGCAATGAGTGACATTTCACGCACCCCGGACAAAGCCATTTGCAGGGTGCGGGGGATTGGCGTTGCCGAGAGGGTGACAACATGGATATCGCCGCGCAATTCCTTCAAACGTTCTTTCTGGCCGACGCCGAAATGCTGTTCCTCATCGACAATCAACAGCCCTAGATTGTTGAATTTGATGGATTTTGCCAGCAGCGCATGGGTGCCAATGACGATCTGCACATCGCCGGTTTCCATATCGGCCCTGGTTTGTTTTGCGGTGGCGGTTGGCGTCATCCGCGACAGCACACCGATTTTTATCGGAAAGCCGGCAAAACGGTCAGCAAAGACGCGGCCATGCTGGCGCGCCAGAAGCGTTGTCGGCGCAACCAGCGCGACCTGATAGCCCGACATGGCGGCAATGAAAGCGGCGCGCAGCGCGACCTCGGTCTTGCCAAAACCAACATCGCCGCAGATCAGCCGGTCCGTTGCCTTGCCTGACGCCAGATCGCCAACAACATCGGCGATGGCATTGATCTGGTCCTCGGTCTCGACAAAGCCGAACCGGTCACAAAATTCGGCATAGGGTCCGTCCTGAATTGACAGTGGTTCGGCATTGGCTGTCTGGCGTTGGGCGGCGATCTTGATCAATTGTTCAGCCATGATCCGCACACGGCCCTTGATCCGGGCGACACGCGCCTGCCAGGCGGCACCGCCAAGACGGTCAAGTTGGGAGTCACTGCCGGTATTCCCATAGCGGGACAGCATCTCGATGTTCTCGACCGGCAGATAGAGCTTGTCACCCCCGGCATAGATCAGTTGCAGGCAATCATGCGCCCCACCTGAGGAATTGATGATCACCAGCCCCTCATAACGGCCAATGCCATGTTCGGCATGAACGACAAGGTCGCCGGTTTCGAGCGAGCTGACCTCACGCAGGAAATCATCACCCCGGGCGCGCTTGGCCTGGGGGCGGGACAGACGCTGGCCAAAAATATCGGTCTCGCTGATCACCAGCAGATTGTCAGTCTGAAAGCCGGTTTCCAGCCCCCATTGCATCAGATACACACCCGGACCGGCAATGGCGTCCAGCCGGTCAATGGTGGCAAGACCCCCGGCGCCCAGATGCGGGCTCAGCAGATCATCAAGACGCGCCGCCGCGCCCTCTCCCGAAACGGTCAGCAAAATCGGCCGGTTGGCCGCGCTGCGTTCGCTCTGGATGGCCTGTGCGACCTCGGCAACGGTGCTGTTGCCAGCAGCGCGTGACCGGGAAAAGACCAGACCCGCACGCCCGCCGGCATCGCCGGTTTTGGCTCCATCAGGGCTGGGCGCAGTAAATTGAAAAAGACGGCAGGCCGACGCCAGCTGAGATTCGGCCTCCTCACGGCGAAGATAGAGCTGGTCGGCGGGAAGCGGGCGGTAGGGCGCGCTGCCATCGCCGGTGTCGCTCTCATGGCGGGCCTGATGGAAATCCATGATCTGATCAAACCGCGCGGCAATGGCACCATCAGCCTCGTGATCGAGATAGATGTGCCAGCCCGGACAATAATCCGACAAAGTGTGCAAATTGGCGTGAAACAATGGCAGCCAATGTTCCACACCCGGGTGCATGCGCCCGGCAGACACCGATTCATAGAGGCTGTCACGGCTGGCCGCAGCGCCGAACGCAACGAGGTAACCACTGCGGAAGCGTTCGATGGTTTCGGCATCAAGCTGGAACTCGGCAACCGGGCGCAGCGTCAGATGTGGGCATGTCTCACCACCGCGCTGGCTGGCGGCATCAAAATTGCGGATCGTTTCAAGCTCATCGCCGAAAAAATCCAGCCTGACTGGCGCTGGGCTGCCCGGTGGGAAAATATCGACAATCCCGCCGCGAACGGCAAATTCACCGGTCTCGCGGACCGTATCGGTGCGCAGATAATTGAGGTTGCCAAGAAAGGAGGCAAGGCCAGCCGGACCAATCTCATCGCCGGGAGACAAGGTGAGCGCCTGATCAGCGAAATAGGTCTGCGGCGGCACACGCTGGATAAAGGCATTGACCGTGGTCAGCAGCACGGCTGGGGGGGTGGCGGTGTCTTTGTTTTTGGTAACAGATGTGGGGTTATCTGGGTTGGGGTTATCTGGAGCGTTGTCTGGAGCGTTATCTGGAGCGTTGTCTGGAGCGTTGTCTGGGGTGGGGATCAGCCCGCGCAGACGCGCCAGTGTTTCAATGCGCTGGCCAACAAGGCTGCCCTGCGGCGAGAGACGATCGAAGGGCAGACAATCCCACGCCGGAAACATCAGCACCTCAGCCTGCGGCGCCAGGAGCGCCAACGCATCGCGCATCGCCATCATTCGCACATCATCACGGGCGACATAGACAAGCGGCCCGCCAGCGCCAACACGATCGGCAAGGGCGAGCATATTGGCACCGTCCGGACAGCCCCAGATCTGGTTTGAAAATTCAATTTTATTTATAAATTTCATTATATAATGACATTTATTTAAAGTTTTTAATTAAGTGAAAAACATCTGTGTCATAGACGTCTGGCAATGGCTCACTCTCCATCACCCAGGCATGGATGCGGTCATCACCAGCAGCCAGCAGCGCCTCAAAATCATCAAGCTGCCGGTCGCTGAGACCGGGCAGATGGGCCTTGGCGAAATGCCCAAGTAAAAGGTCGGTTTCCTTCATGCCGGTATAGCTTGCCTGATAGACAAGGCGGCGCAACCGGTTGGTTCTCTGTTCGTCCACGACCGCCCTCTTGATCCTGTTCTGTTGATCTTGACTTGTTGATCTTGGTTTGTTTTGGCACCAAACGCAGGCACACCCCCGCAAAAGAGGCAGCGCCACATCAATTCTGTCTGCAATATGGGGATTTGCCCGGCTAAAGCAAGCAGAACAAAACCCCGCTGGCAAATCCAGCCGCCATGGCGATGATTGTTGCTTTGCATCATTGTCGGCTTTTCTGTTATTTTGGGAGCGGCTGTTCTCAGCTCTGGTCGTTTCTGGCAGCGTTGAATGACATGCCAAAAGCCGCAATCCGGCAAGCCCATAGCTGGACCGCGCCCAGAGACGGCCCAGACAACAAAGATAGCCCGAACAACAAAGACAGCCCGAACAACAAAGACGGCCCGAATAACCAAAGACGCGAAACCAAGGCACGAAACCAAGGCACGAGAGCAGGCAACGCAGCCCATGCAGGCAATGCACCCAAAACGCCCCCAGGAGAGGTTGCCGCTGATCGCCGCAACGACAGCCCTGCCGGGCGTTGGCGCAAAACTGGCCGGCATTCTGGAAAAGCGGATTGGCACGCATGTGATTGATGTCCTGCGGCACCTGCCCATCGGCCTGATCGACCGCAGCGCCCGGCCGGCGCTGAACGAGGTTGAAGATGGCGCCGTGGCGACCTTTGATGTGCTGGTGATCAAGCATGACCAACCGCCGCGCGGCGTGCGCCGCCCGTGGCGCGTGCTGTGCGAGAACGAGACGGGACAGCTTGAGCTGGTGTTCTTTCATGCGCGGGATGATTATATCACGCGGCTGCTGCCAGTTGGTGAGCGCCGCCTTGTCTCTGGCCGCGCAGAGCATTTTCAGGGCCGCATCCAGATGGCACATCCCGACCATGTGATCAAGCCAAGCGAGGCGGCGACAATGCCGGTCTTTGAGCCGGTCTACCCGCTGACCGCCGGATTGACGCCAAAGGTGCTGCGCCGTGCAATCACCGGGGCGCTGGACCGGGTGCCGGTTCTGGAGGAATGGATCCCGGAGACAATCATCAGGGACAAAGACTGGCCGAGCTTTGATGCCGCGCTTGTAACCGCCCATAACCCGCAGAGCGATGCCGATCTGGAGCCGACACACCCGGCCCGGGCGCGGCTTGCCTTTGATGAATTGCTGGCAAACCAGCTGGCGCTCTCGATGGTCCGCCACCGCGCCAGTGACAGCACACCTGGACGCCGCTTTGCCGGCACGGGCGCGCTCACAGATGCGTTGCGCGCGGCCCTGCCCTTCAGCCTGACAGGGGCGCAGGATAGGGCCATCGCCGAAATTGGCGAGGATCAGGACAGCACGACCCGGATGTTGCGGATGCTGCAGGGCGATGTCGGGTCGGGCAAGACGCTGGTGGCACTGATGGCGATGTTGCGGGCGGTTGAGAGCGGCGCGCAGGCGGCGTTGCTGGCCCCGACCGAAGTGTTGGCGCGCCAGCACCACAAGACGATCAACGGCCTGTTGGCACCGCTTGGCCGGGAGGCGGCGCTGCTGCTTGGCAAGGGGCGTGGGCGAGCAGGAAGTGGTGGTGGTGGGGCTGGCGGTAAGCGCAGCGAGATCACCGCCGGGCTGGCCAGTGGCGAGATTTCGCTGGTTGTGGGAACACATGCGCTGTTGTCCGAGGATGTGCGCTTTGCCGATCTCGGCCTTGCCGTGGTTGACGAGCAGCACCGGTTTGGCGTGCGCCAGCGGATCATCCTCGGCCAGAAAGGCACAGGCGTTGATGTGATCGTGATGACGGCAACGCCGATCCCGCGCTCGCTGGCAATGACAGCCTATGGCGATCTTGATCATTCCCGCCTCGATGAAAAGCCGGCTGGCCGCCTGCCGATCGACACCAGGGTGATGCCGGATGACAGGCTTGGCGAGGTGATTGCTGGACTTGGGCGGGCGCTGGCCGCTGGTAAGCGCGCCTATTGGATCTGTCCGCTGGTCGAGGAATCGGACAAGATCGACATTACCGCTGCCGAGAACCGGCATGCCAGCCTTGTACGCGCCCTGCCCGACCAGCAGGTTGCACTGGCGCATGGAAAGATGAAAGCTGATGACCGTGACGCCGCAATGACCGCCTTTCGCGATGGCAGCGCCCAATTGCTCGTTGCGACAACGGTTGTCGAGGTTGGCGTCGATGTACCCGAGGCCAGCATCATCGTGATCGAACATGCCGAACGTTTTGGGCTGGCGCAACTGCACCAGCTGCGCGGCCGCGTTGGCCGCAGTGATGCGCAATCCTCCTGTCTGCTGGTCTATCATGGGCCGATGTCAGAAACGGCAAGCCGCCGCCTTGCGGTGATGCGCGAGACAAATGACGGCTTTGTCATCGCCGAGGAAGATCTGGAACTGCGCGGCCCGGGCGAGTTTCTGGGCCAGCGGCAATCAGGCGTTCCCGAATTTGTGCTGGCCGATCTGTCGGCGCATCGCGATCTGCTGTCACTCGCCAGACGTGAGGCGCAGCATATGCTGGCCGCCGGCCAGACGATAGCAGCGCACCGGGACATGCTGCTCAGCCTGTTTGAACGCGATGAGGCGGTGCGCTTTCTGGCGTCGGGCTAGGGGCTGGCGTCGGGCTAGGGGCTGGCGTCGGGCTAGGGGCTGGTATCAGGCTGGGATGGCGTCAGCTTGTGGTGGCTTTTTTTGCGGCTGCTTTCTTGGTGACCGCTTTTTTAGTGACCGCTTTCTTGGCGGTGCCCTTCTTGGCGACTGCTTTCTTGGCGGTGACTTTTTTGGCGGCAGATTTTTTGGCGGTGCCCTTCTTGGCGACCGCTTTCTTGGCGGTGACTTTTTTGGCGGCTTTACGGGCAGAGGCGGACGTGCCGCCATCAGGCGGGGTCACGATCCCGCCAGAGACAACCAGCTTGACCGCTTCCTCAACACTCATCTCCATGAAGATGACCTCGGACCGGGGACAGAACAGCAGAAAACCGGAGGTGGGGTTGGGCGTTGTCGGGACAAAGACATTGACCATGTCCTTATCGACCAGACGGCGCACTTCGCCTTTCGTTCCGCCAGTGACGAAACCGATGACCCACAATTCCCTGCGGGGATATTCAACAAGGACGACCTCACGGAAGGCGTCTGACTGGCTGGAAATGATCGTTTCCAGAATCTGCTTGCTGGCACCATAGATGGTGCGCACCACCGGCATCCGGTTAAGCATTGATTCACCAAGCCGGATAATCCAGCGCCCCATAAAACCGGCAGCCACAGCACCGATCAGGGTGATCAGGACAACGCCGATAACAAGCCCGACACCCGGGATCTGCAACCCGTTCCAATCCTTTAGCACTGGCAGAAGACTGACGACCTGTCCATCAATAAGCTGGATCGCGGCCCAGGTGATGTAAACGGTGAGCAGCACCGGTGCCGTCACCAGAATGCCGGTGAAAAACCAAGAGCGCAGACGACCAAAAAATCCGGATTTGCGCGTTGTGCTGGGGTTACCCTTTGCGTTCATGAAACTGCCTTTTAAAGCTGTTGCCGTGTCACGGAGACGCCCATGACCACCTGTCTATCCGACTATATGCTCACTTCGAATATATGCGCCGAAAATAAATTTAAAAAAACAGGTAATCGACAAAATCGATGCGCCATCACTGTTCCGTTCTTCGATTTTCCGTTCTACACTGTCGCCATGCAAAATCCCAGCCCCAATTCTAACACACACCATAGCACCGCCAGCATCACCCGCACCGATGCCGCGCTGCGCCGGATCATTGACATCATGGTCCAACTGCGCGACCCGGAAACGGGATGTCCGTGGGATGTCAAACAGACTTTTGAGACGATTGCCCCCTACACAATCGAGGAAGCCTATGAGGCAGCCGATGCCATCCAGCGCGGCAATTTGGAGGATATCCGCGATGAATTGGGTGATCTGCTGCTGCAAGTGGTGTTTCAGGCCAGAATTGCCGAGGAAGCAGGGCATTTCGACCTTGCCGATATCGCCACCAGCATCTCGGAAAAAATGATTGCCCGGCATCCGCACATTTTCACTGAAGATTCCGATACACCAAATGCGACAAGACCAAATGCGACAAGACCAAGTGCCGCACAACCAAGTGCCGCACAACCAAGTGCCGCACAACCAAGTGCAGACGGGCAAAAACAGATCTGGGAAGAGATCAAAGCTGAGGAACGGGCCGCCAAGGGCAAAACCGGGGTGCTGGATGATGTTGCCATCGGCCTGTCACCGATGCTGCGGGCGCTAAAGCTGCAGAAACGGGCGGCGCGCGTTGGCTTTGACTGGCCGGAATTTGCCCAGCTGCGCGACAAGCTGCATGAGGAGACTGCCGAGCTGGAGGCCGAACTCAGCGCCGGCACCGCCGACAGGCAGAAAATCAGCGACGAGGTTGGCGACATTCTGTTTGTCGCGGTCAACATCGCCCGCAAGGCAGGCGTTGACCCGGAAACAGCCTTGCTTGGCTGTAATCAAAAGTTCGAGCAAAGATTTAGATATATTGAACAAAATATTGAAAAATATAATAAATCTATTGAGGATTCATCTCTGGAAGAGATGGAGTCCCTCTGGCAGGAAGCCAAGAGTGCCACAAAATCCGGCCGGTCACCTGATGAGGCTGATTAGGGTGACGGGGCGTGCCTATGCGCCGAATCCAGCCCAGAGCGTGTCGGCAAGATGGTTCCATATGTCCTGATTGGCGGTAACCATGAAAGGCTCGTTATTGCCCGTGTGATAGGGCGCGCCCGTCGTCACCATCGCGGCGTGACATCCGGCCTCACGGCATAGCAGATCGACAGGTGCGTGGTCCCACGGCGTACAGCGACCATGCGCCATATAATCATCACTGCCACTGGCCAGCATGCTTGCCTGCACACCGGCGCTGCCGGTAAAGCGGCGGCCCGGCAGGGTGCGCAAACGCTGCTGGATGAGGTCTTTCTGCTCCCCTTCAAGCCCCTTTACATTGCCGCCGCCAACAAGCGCGTCAAAGGATGGGGATGAGGCCGCAGCGCTGAGGGAGCTTGTGGTGCCATCAAGCATTTTCTCAGCACCGCCACCGGCGACAGCGTGATAGAGCGCCCGTTCCAGCGGCAGCCAGATCCAGCTTTGCTGTGGCACGCCATCACTTGCAAGGGCGACCATGACGCAGAAGCGCTCATTGCCTTTGACGAAATTAGCGGTACCGTCAACCGGATCGACCGTCCAGACCATGCCGGTTCCGGCCTTGTCACGCAAATCGGGGTTAAGCGCCACGGCCTCCTCGCCAATCACCGGACAATCAAGAATGGATTGCAGGCGCGGTGTCAGCCACGCCTCAGCCTCGCGGTCGGCAATGGTGACAAAATCGGTTTCCGAGGATTTTGTGGAAATATCGTCCGCGCGCAGATTCTGATAGCGCGGGAGGATGGCAGTATCGGCAACTTCGGCCAACAGACGCCCCACGGCGTCACGCGGAATGGTACGCATAAAAGTCCCTCATTTCCAACCAGCCTTCACGTCCAAAGGGCCTGGATTCCAACCGGCAACCAAATCATCCGTGACTCTGGTCGTAAGCTGGTCTTTGGTTAGTCTTTGGCTAGTCTGTGGCTGGTCTCTTGCTATTCTTCGGAACCCTCACCATCAAGTTCCTGCATCTGGATTGGCGATACCGGCATGATTGTTGAGATTGCGTGCTTATAAACAAGCTGTACATGCTGGTCCCGACGCAACAGGATCGAGAAATTATCAAACCAGGTGATCACACCTTGCAATTTCACACCGTTGACCAAAAAGACGGTCACGGCTGCATGCGACTTGCGTACATTGTTTAAAAACAGTTCCTGAAGATTTCGGCTCTTATCTCCGGCCATTATTTACTCCCCCTATTTGAGGGTAGACTACACAGTCGCGTGACATTCCACAATGGGGACAAGGCGCGGTTTGGCAGAATAAATCGGGGAGTGACTAGAATATATCGAGGCGCACCGACAGCAGCTTCTCGACCTGAGTGATTTTTCCACGCGCGGCGAAAATCACCACCGTATCGCCGGATTCGATCACCGTATCACCCCGCGCCGCAATCACCCGGCCATCACGCAGAACACCGCCAACGGCAATGCCCTTTGGAATTTTCGCAAGGCGCAAGGACTTGCCGACAAGCAGCGAGGATGGCAGCGCCTCTGCCTCCAGAACCTCACCCAAATCCTCGATCACCGGATGTACATCCCTGATCCGGCCCCGCCGGACATGTTCGAGGATGGAGGATACGGTGATCTGTGACGGGTTGATCACAGCATCGACACCAAGCGTTCCGACCAGAGGAATGAAGCCGGGAATATTGACCAGCGCCACCGCATGTTTGGCCCCTGTCCGTTTGGCCAGCAATGCCGAGAGGATATTGACCTCATCATCCTCGGTCACCGACACGAAGGTTTCGGTGTTGTGGACACCTGCCTCACGCAGGATGGCGCTGTCGAGTGCATCGCCATTGATAATGCCGGTGTTTTGCAGTTCCTCGGCAAGGGTGCGGGCGCGCGAGGCATGCAGCTCAATGATCTGCACCGCGGTGTTCTCAAAATTGCTGCCAATCTCGCGGGCGAGCATCTGGCCAATGCTGCCGCCGCCAGCAATCACCACCGAGCGCGCCTCCGGCTCCTCATGACCAAAGCTGGCCATGGCCCTGTGCAGATGTGTAGCATCGCAGACAAAATAGACACGATCGCCTGTCTGCATGGATTCGTTGCCTGATCGGGGGATCACCACCTTGCCATCACGGATAATCGCCAGCACGGTGATCAACAGATCGGGGAACAAATTGGTCAGATGACGAAGCGAAACATCGCGAATGGGGCTGTCATCGGTTAACAGCACACCGACAAGACTCATCTTGCCATCGCACATATCCTTGACGTCAAAGGCGCCGGGAACACGCAGCTGGTTCGAGACGGCCGCCGACACCTCGCGTTCCGGCGAAATGATATGGTCGATCGGCATGTCATCCGGCGCGTAAAGATCGCCATAGAGCGGATTGAGATAGGCCTGGCTACGGATCCGGGCAATTTTTACCGGCGTGTTGAAAATCGTGTGGCTGACCTGACAGGCGACCATGTTGATCTCATCTGAGTCGGTCACCGCAATGAGCAGTTCCGCATCGCCAACGCCGGCCTCGGCCAGCCTGTCCGGATGCGAGGCAACACCGACAACGCCATGCACATCGACCTGATCGGTGAGGCGCTGGATGTTCTCCTGCGAGGCGTCAACGACAGTGACGTCGTTATGCTCCTCCGACAAATGGCTGGCAATCGCACTGCCGACAAGACCGGCACCACATATGACAATTTTCATGATATCTCACCCATAGCCGCACCCTGGTCTCACACTTCGCCATCAACGCCGAGCGATTTCAACTTGCGATGCAACGCCGAGCGCTCCATCCCCACAAAAACGGCCATCCGCGAGACGTTGCCACCGAACCGTTTGAGCTGGGCGGCCATGTAAGCGCGCTCAAACTCCTCGCGGGCGCCGCGCAGCGGCAAGGCCCAAAACCCTTCCATATCAGAATTGATCCCGGCTTGCGAGATTTTCTGAATTTCAGCCGGTAAGGCAGACAGCCCCACCGGGCTATCATCATCGGCCGGCATCATAATCAGCATATTCTCGACCGTGTTCAGCAATTGCCGGACATTGCCCGGCCATTCATAGCCCTGCATGGCGGCCAGAACCTCGTCGGAGAATCTGAGCGGTGACATGCCGAGGCGGCGCGAGACAGTTTTGGCAAAATATTTGGCAAGGCGCGGAATGTCATCGCGTCTGTCGGCAAGCGGCGACATCATCAAAGGTACCACACCAAGCCGGTAATACAGATCCTCGCGCAGAGCCCCCTGTCTGATCTTGTCCGCAAGATCGCGGCTTGAGGCAGAAATCACCCGGACATCGACCTCGACCTGGACATTGCCACCAACCCGGCGAAAGCGCTGTTCGGTGATGGCTCGGACAATCTTGCCCTGTGTTTCCAGCGGCAGATCACAAATTTCGTCAAAATATAATGTTCCTTTGTGGGCCTGTTCAAACAACCCGACAATCCGCCGGTTGGATTGCAGGCTTTCAGAGCCAAACAATTCTGCATCGACCTTTTCCGGGGCAAGACGGGCACAATTGGCAACAACGAAACGGGCATCGCGGCGCTCAGATTTATGGTGGATCAGACGTGCCGCCAGCTCTTTGCCACTGCCATTTGGACCGTTAATCAAAACCCGGCTGGCGGTCGGTGCAATGCGCGCAATCGCGGTATGCAGCGCCTTGATGGCGTTCGACTGGCCGATAATCTCAGGTTCACTCTCCTCCGGCGCGCGGGCCCGCAACTCGGCATTTTCTCGGGCCAGCCGGTTTGCCTGCAAGGCCCGCTCAACCATCAGCAGAAGCCGGTCCTCCTTAAAGGGTTTCTCGATGAAATCATAGGCACCCTCACGGATTGCCTGCACCGCTGTCTCGATGGTGCCATGGCCGGAAATCATCACCACAGGAAGGTCGGGGTAAATGCCTTTGACCCAGGCCAGCAGTTCCAGACCATCCATGTCGGAATCGCGCATCCAGATATCGAGAATGGCAAGGCTTGGCGGTTGCGCGGCCAGCATGTCGCGCGCATCACGCGCATTTGCCGCCTCATGCGTCGAATAGCCCTCATCCTGCAATGTCATGCCAATCAGCGAGCGGATGTCGCGCTCGTCATCAACAATGAGAATGTCGCCCACCATCAGCCCTTTGCCTCCTGCTGCGTGTCGAACATTGGAATTCGCATGGTTACCAGAGCGCCCTCCTCAGACCCGGCCGATCCCAAGACAAGGCCGCCAGCATGATCCTCGACAACCTTGCTGACAATCGCCAGCCCCAACCCGGTTCCCTTGTCGCGTTTGGTGACATAGGGCTCAAGCAGCTGGTTGAGATCCATGTCGGGGAATCCGGCACCATTGTCAGCAACCGTTATGATGACAAAACCATCATTAATCGACAGTGACAAATCAATTCTCTGGTTCGGTGTGCCGGCATCGGCCATGCTGTCGGCGGCGTTCTGGATGAGGTTGGTCAGGGCCTGACGCAAAAGGCCGGGATCACCAAAAACGGTGAAGGGCTGATCATCTGGCTCAGCCGTCACCAAAACCGCCAGAGTCTCGGTCTCGAACAGATTCGCCTGACCAACGACAAGCTCGCGCATCGAGACGGGCTGCATCACCGGTTGCGGCATACGGGCAAAGGCCGAAAATTCATCGACCATGCGGCCAATATCACCAACCTGACGTGAGATGATCGAGAGATATTCGGTGAATTGTTCGGCCGCCTTGCTATCATCAGGCTTGAATTTGCGCAGCAGCCGGTCCGAGGCAAGCTGGATCGGGGTCAGTGGATTCTTGATTTCATGGGCGATGCGCCGGGCGATGTCTGACCAGGCCGCCTTGCGCTGGGCGTTGAGCAAATCGGTAACGTCATCAAAGGTCACAACATAGCCAATGATGCGGCCATCAACGATTTCCGAGGCAATTTTCGCGCGGATGGTGAGCCGGTTGGCACCCCGTGACAGAACAATCTGCTCCTCCGTCAGGCGGCGCATTTTACGGCCAACAACAGTGAGCAGCGATTTGAATTCGGGGACAACATCATCAAGACGCTTGCCGATCATCGTGACATCATCGAGGCCAAGAAGCGCCAACGCCGCTACATTTGGCAGGGTCACCTTGCCATCGCGATCAAGACCGATGACGCCCGAGGAGACGCCGCCAAGCACCGCCTCGGTAAATTCGCGCCGCCTGTCCAATTGGGTGTTGGCCTGAACAAGCTGTTCACGGCTGCGGGTGAGCTGGTCCAGCATGCGGTTGAAGGAGGCACCCAGCTGGGAAATCTCCTCAAGCTCCAGATTTTCGGGAACGCGTTGTGACAGATCACCGGTGCGCACCTGCTCGGCAACAGAAATCACCGAGCCAAGAGGCTCAACAATCGCATTTGCCAGATTGAGGCCAATCCACAAGGCGGCAATCAGCAGCAGCAACAGGACAAGGCCAAACAGAAAGGCAAAGCTGACCTGTAGATCAAGCTGTCTTATGCCAATCTGTTGATAATCTGAGGCGGCAAGCCGCGTCGTATCAACGGCCTCGAGAACCGATTTGTCGATGAAACGCCCGACAAACAGATAGGCATCAACATAGCTCGTCAGCTTGACCACAGCGCGCAGTTTGTTGGTATCATCCGAGCGCAGCAGGACAATCTCACCGTCTCTGGCGCGGTCAACCCAGTCACTGCGCAGATTGGTGAAGGTCACGGCAAAGGCAAACCGCGATTTCGCCAGCACCTCACCCGTGCCGTCAAAAATAATTGCCTCGGACAAATTGCGCAACACCACCTGATTGTTGAGATAGGTGTCCATCTGCACAGGGTCATTGGCAAGGCGAAATGCCTCGCGGTTGACATCATTGGCCATCGTCAGGACATCGCTCCTGATCGAGCTTGCATGTTCCTCAAAATAGGAATCGGCGACCTGGACCGAACCGGTGACAGCTGTTGAAATGCGCTCAGCAAACCAGCCCCGCAATGAATAATCGACGACAAACAGCGCAAACAGCGTGATGATGATGGCCGGCATCATGGTCACACCGCCAAACAGAATGGCAAGACGCCAATGCAGCTGATGGCCGGCAAGACGCTGGCGGCGTTCCGACCAGAGCCGCCAAATCTGGCGGACAACAAGCGAGCCAAGAACGATCACGGCGACAAGGTCAACCAGAAGCAGGCCTGTCAGAATTTCGGTGTTGTCGTCAAAACTGTCGATGCGCGACAGGCTGTAGGCGGTGATCGCCCCCATGCCAAGGGTGAACAGGATCGTCAAATAGGCAAGATTATCCTCGCGCCACCAGCGCCGTGTCGCTATTTTTGCGCCCTCGATACTCATCGCCCTGCCCTGATGTGGAGATCACGGATTTTCTTGCGCAGGGTGTTGCGGTTCATCCCCAGAATGTCCGCCGCGCGCACCTGATTGCCCCGGGTGATTTCAAGCGTTGCAACAATCAGTGGATGCTCGACCTCCCGCAGAACACGGCCATAGAGGCCGGGCGCCGGCAAACCACCGTCAAGCGCCTCGAAATAACGCCGGATATGCTGTTCGACCGAGGCCGCCAGACTCTCGGTTTCAATCTCGCGTGTGGCCTCACTGCTGGCAGCCTTGAACTCAGCCTCCACCGCCTCGCCGGAGATGGCATCCTCGCCGCGCAGAACCAGCAGCCGGCGGACCAGATTTTCCAGCTCGCGCACATTTCCCGGCCATGACCAGACCTTGAGCGCCCGCATCGCATCAGGCGTAAACCGCTTGTTCGGCAGGCCAGCCTGATTGGCTTGCATCAGGAAATGATTGACCAGCGGCCCGATATCCTCGGCGCGCTCCCGCAGCGGTGGCAAGCGTAGCGGCACCACATTCAGACGATAGAACAGGTCCTCGCGGAACAATCCCTGCTGCATCAGATGCTGTAAATCATGATTGGTCGCGGCGATAATGCGGACATTGGCCCGAACCGGCCGGTGCGCCCCGACAGGCAGATATTCACCATCCTGCAGGACACGCAACAGCCGCGTCTGTGCCTCGGGCGGCATATCGCCCACCTCGTCAAGGAACAGGCTGCCACCCTCGGCCTGTTCAAAGCGGCCCGGCTGGCGGCTGTCTGCCCCCACAAACGCGCCTTTTTCATGGCCAAAAAGCTCAGATTCGATCAGATCCCGCGGGATGGCCGCCATATTGATGGCAACAAAAGAGCCAGACCGGCGCGAGCCCAGATCATGCAGGGCACGGGCCACCAGCTCTTTGCCAGTGCCACTCTCACCGGTGACCAGAACCGTCAGATCGGTGCGGACCACGCGGGCCATTGCCTTGAAAATTTCCTGCATCGGGCGTGACCGGCCAACAAGGGGGCCGGCCTCCTCGCCCTGCCCTTTTGGCGCCGGCGTTCCCGCGGGGGTGCCGATGCTGGCCAAAGCGCGCGCCGTCACCTCGATCAGGGCGCGCAATTCAAAGGGTTTTGGCAGGTACTCAAAAACCCCGGTTTCCTGTGCCTTGACCGCGGTCAGCAAGGTCGAACGCGCACTCATCACGATCACCGGCATGTCTGGCCGACGCTCCATGATGCGGGGCAACAGATCAAGCGCATCTCCATCCGGCAGAGCCACATCAGTGATCAACACATCGCCCTTGCCAGACTCAATCAGTTTCCACAAACCGGCGGCATTGCCGCTTGACTGCACGGCATAGCCCTGTCGCGCCAACGCCTGTTGAACGACAAGGCGAACCGATTTGTCGTCCTCGGCAACGAGAATATGGGGTTGCTGCTCACTCATCGGCGCGGCTCACCGCCGCGCAGGCCCGTCACATTATGCGCCGGATCCTCGCCAAGGGGAAAATTGATCCGGAACACGGTCCCACCACGGGCGGAATCAACCTCGACCATGCCGCCATGATCGGCAACAACGCTGGCGACCATCGCCAGCCCGAGCCCGGAGCCACCGGCCTTTGCGGTCACGAAGGGATCGAAGATATGATCCCTGATATCGGGAGAAATGCCTGGCCCATTGTCGATAATCTCCACCTGAATTGGCACATGGAGCTGTGTGCGCATCGCCCCGGCAGACAGGCGGCGCCCCCGGGAGTAAGATGTTTTTATATTTAATTCACCATTATTATCAGTTACTTCAGAGGCGTTCTTTATTATATTTATGAATGCCTGAATGAGCAAATCTCGATGCCCTTCCATCACCGGCAGTGAAGGATCATAGGACCGCAACACCGACAGATGCGCGCCAAAGGACGCGCTGGCAATCGCCAGACAATGATCGAGAATCTCGTGGATGTTGACCGGTGCCAGAACGACATTTGCACCGCCGGCAAACCCTTCCATCCGATCAAGAAGCGCGGTGATGCGGTCTGTCTCCTCAACAATCATGCGGGTCAACTCAGCATCATCCGCACCAAGATCGGCCTGCAACAGCTGAGCCGCCCCCTTGATGCCAGCAAGCGGGTTTTTTACCTCATGCGCCAGAAGCGCCGCCATTGCCGAGATCGAACGTGCCGCCCCATGAAAAACCGATTGTCCACGCAGACGTTCAGCAAGGGCGCGTTCCTGAATGGTCACCAAGAGCTGTCCTTCAGCAGGGCCGCGCTCGCCATAGGGCGAGATCTGCACATTGACCAGCTTCATGCCGATGCGTGGACTGGCAAATTCAACGCCCTGGTCGGCTACCGACACCTGTTGCGAGCGCGCCCGTGACAGCATGGAGAACAGCGGCGAATCCGCAGGGATCAATGTTGCTAACGGCGCCCCAATCAACATCACCTGTGAGGAGTGAAAGAACATTTCTGCGGCATTGTTGAGATAGGTGAAATGGTCCTGATCATCAATGACAAAGACCGGGTTGGGCAAATGCGCCAGAATGCTGACGGCGCCGGTATCACCGGATGTAACAAGCTGGCCCTCCATCATGCGGCCTCGCTCTCGCCCTCGTACTTACAGGCAGCAAGGGCGGTGAAGAAACTGTCAACAGCGGCAAAGACAGCGGTGGCGTCGGTGCTGTTATTGGCGATGTCACGCAGCCGCGCCGCGCCGGGAAGGCCGTTGGCATACCAGGCGATGTGTTTGCGCGCCAGACGCATGGCGTTGTCGCCATAATGGCTGAGCATATCATCGAGATGCAGCTTCATCAGCAGATGCCGCTGGGCTATATCGGGTTCGGGACGGACAGCACGGCCAGCCAGCAGATCACCCGCCTGCGCCAACAGCCAGGGCCGTCCTTGTGCGCCGCGCCCGATCATCACGCCGCTGGCCCCGCTTTCGACCATGGCAGCGCGCACATCGGCAAGATTGCGGATATCGCCATTGGCCAGAACCGGCAGGCGGGTCGCGGCCACGACATCGGCGATCCTGTGCCAATCGGCGGCCCCGTTATACATCTGGCAGCGGGTGCGCCCATGGACCGCCAGCATCTGGATGCCGGCCTCCTCGGCGATGACGGCAAACCGGTCGGCATTCAGGCTGTCATCATCCCAGCCAAGCCGCATTTTCAGCGTGACCGGAATATCCACCGCGCCGACCACAGCCTCCATGATCGCGCCGGCAAGATGCTCATCACGCATCAGCGCAGAGCCGGACAGTTTTCCGGTGACCTTCTTCGCCGGGCAGCCCATATTGATGTCAATGAAACTGGCCCCAAGCGCGGCGGCAATGCGGGCTGCCTCAGCCATGACAGGTGGCTCCCAGCCGGCAAGCTGCACCGACAGAGGTGCCTCGCTGACCGCCTCGGTACGCAATTTCCGCATTTCCGAGCGCACCTCGCGCAGGATCGCCGCGCTGGCGATCATCTCGGTGACGACAAGACCGCCACCGGCCCGCCGCACAGCACGGCGAAACGGCAAATCCGTGACCCCGGACATCGGCGCCAGAACCGCCGCATGTGCCATCTCAACAGTGCCGATCGTCAGCGTCATTCGGTATTGGTCCCCTTTTGGGTTTATGAGGTTGCGGTGTGGTTGCGGATACGTTCGCCACAATGGATTGCCTATAAAGTGAGCATTGCAACGGCTGGCCAAGCGATCAAACGCCTAAATATTAAGCAAGTCGTAGCAAAATTTGCCGAAAAAGCCAAATGATCAAAGGACATGATCACCGCCTGATGATCAAGGGCACATGATCAGCGGCAAAGGACCAACGCCTAATGATCAAAAGCAAATGATCAAAGATACGGCCAGGCCGGGGGATGGGCTTTGGTTTGCTCAATTTTCTATTTTCTCCCGGCCTTTACTTTATCCCGGCCTTTGGGGATAAGTGGCATATGAGCGCCGCATCGGACAAAAACCCCGGAACGCCTATGCCGCCAGCCATCGCCGCGGTGATTGTTGCCGCCGGTTCGGGCAGCCGCATGGCGGGGGCAACGCCGAAACAGTTTCTGGATTTGTGCGGCAAGCCGGTGCTCTGTCACAGTGTCGATAATTTTGCCAGCCATGCGGCGGTGGTGGAGATTGTCATCGTTGGCCCGCCCGATGATCTGACCAGCGTCCGGCGCGCGCTTGGCCACCAGCGAATGCAGGATGAGCGTCTGCGGATTGTCGCCGGCGGTGCAACACGGCAGCAATCGGTCAAGGCCGGGCTGGCCGCGCTTGGTGGCAGCAATGGTGGCAACAGGGCCGGCGACATGACCAGAAATCGGGCGAGTCTGGTTGGCATTCACGATGCGGCACGCCCGCTTGTAAGCCACGCGGTGATTGACCGGCTGGCCGCAGCGATCAGCGATGAAGTGCCGGCGGCACTGCCTGTTCTGCCAGTGGCTGATACACTCAAATCAACGCATGTCCAAGAGTCAGTGCATATCCAAGAGTCAGTGCATATCCAAGAGTCAGTGCATATCCAAGAATCAGTGCATATCCAAGAATCAGTGCGGGTCGGACGCATCAGTGGCACCATTGACCGTAATGGCGTGTGGGCGGCACAGACGCCGCAGATGTTTGACCTGGCAACCATTCTGGCGCTTCATGAGGGGTATGAGCGGCATGAAGGGCATGACGGCAGCACACAGCACGTCACCGATGATGTCAGCCTGACCAAGGGCGCTGGGTTGGCAATCGCTGCCATTGAGGGTGATCGCAGATTGATGAAATTGACGCATCAGGATGATCTGGCCATGCTGGTCGCGCTGGCCCAAAATGACCCAGCAAATAATGACCCAGCAAAAGAAGATTTGGCAAAAGAAGATTTGGCAAAAGATGATTTGGCGGGAGGAAGCGGAGCGATGGCGGAGATGATGGATTTGCGCGTTGGCAATGGCTTTGACGTGCATAAATTCGCCGATACGTCCGGGCCGATTATGCTGGCCGGGATCAGCGTGCCCAGCGCGCATGGCATGCTGGCGCATTCGGATGGTGATGTCGGGCTGCATGCGCTGTGTGATGCGATTTTCGGGGCGCTTGGCGATGGCGACATCGGCTTTCATTTCCCGCCTTCGGATGCCCGGTGGAAAAACGCAGACAGCGCCCAATTCCTGCGCTTTGCCGTTGAACGCTGCGCCCAGCACAACGCCGAATTACGGCATCTTGACCTGACCATCATCTGTGAGACGCCAAAAATCACGCCGCATCGTGACGCGATGCGCGCCCGCATTGCCGAGATCAGCGGCCTGCCGATCGCTCGTATTGGCGTGAAGGCGACAACATCCGAGGGGCTTGGCTTTACCGGCCGGGGCGAGGGCATTGCCGCGCAGGCCACGGCCAGCGTTCTGTTTAGAGGCGGCGCATGACTCCGGCGCTGTGGTGTGCGCTGGCGACGGTCGGCCCGGTTGGCAAGATGCGCCCTGCGCCCGGCAGCTGGGGCTCACTTTTTGGCGTTGTGACCGGCTTTGGCCTTGCCAGCCTGTCATCCGGCCTGTTGGAGATCGCTATTTTGCTGGTGATAGTCTTTGGCACGATCGCCGCCAACCATCATCAAAGCGAAACAGGCAGCAAGGATGCCTCCGAGGTGGTGATCGACGAGGTTGCCGGACAATGGATCGCGCTGCTGGTGATCCCGCTTGACTGGCGCTGGGCGCTGGCAGCCTTTGTGCTGTTCCGGCTTTTCGACATCACCAAGATCGGGCCGATTGGCATGGTCGAGAAATGGCCGGGCGGCGTTGGCGTCATGGCGGATGATGTGATTGCCGGCGTGTTTGCCGCGCTATGCCTGTGGCTGGCACAATGGTTCCTGCTTGCAGGCTGACCAGGGCAACAGAGGGACAAGATGACGATAATGGCAGATGTTTCGGCAGATATTTCAGAACTGGCAGCGCAGATCGTGGCGCAGGCAAGCGCCCGCAACAGCCCGATTGTCACCGCCGAATCCTGTACCGGTGGCATGGTGGCGGCGGCGCTGACCGATATTGCCGGGTCCTCGGCGGCGCTGGAACGCGGGCTGGTGACCTATAGCAATGAAGCGAAGATGGAGCTGCTTGGCGTGACCACTGACACATTGGCAGCACATGGCGCGGTGTCAGCAGAGTGCGCGGCGGAGATGGTTGCCGGTGCGCTGACGAAAACGCAGCCGGCGATGCTGGCGGTGGCCATCACCGGGATTGCCGGTCCGGGTGGCGGCAGTCCAGAAAAGCCGGTGGGGCTGGTGCATTTCGCCAGCCAGCGCCGTGGGGGGACAGCGCTGCTGGACAAGGTTGTTTTCGCCGGAGACAGGGCCGCGGTCAGAGCGCAGGCAACACGGCACGCCCTACAGCTTCTGGCCGGGCTGATGCCTGAATAACTGACCGGCTATCAGCTGGGTGATTGATAGGCTATTTTGCGGCGAGCCGTTTTCCGTAGAGCGCATCCGCACGTGTCTCAAACGCCTGAACCATGCGGCGCACGGCCTCGGTAAACAAGGTCTCAATCACCGACTGCAGGAGCCGTGAGTTAAACTCAAAATCGACATAGAAATCGATCTCGCAGCCTTCTTCATGCGGCAGAAACCGCCATTTGTTGGTCAGATATCTGAATGGCCCTTCGGCATAGCGGACATTGATTTCGAGCGTGTCCGCGTCAAGATCGACATAGGAGGTGAATTTCTCGCGGAACATGCGAAACCCGATGATCAGATCGGCGGCAAGCGAGATTTCATCCTGATGGCGAATCCGCGCGGCAAGGCACCAGGGCAGGAATTGCGGATAGGAGCGCACATCGGCGACCAGCGCGTAAAGCTGTTCCGGGCTGTGCCGGACAACCCGTTTTTCTGCGTGAACCGTCATCTCAACTGGCTGCCAATGCCGCGTTACGGGCCTGCTGCAAGGCGGCGAAATCCTCGTCAGCGTGATAGGAGGAGCGCGTCAGCGGTGTCGATGACATCAGCAAAAAGCCCTTGGCCCGGCCCTGCGCGGCATAGCCGTCAAACAGCTCTGGTTCGACAAAGCGGTCAACCGAGGCGTGTTTGGGCGTGGGTTGCAGATATTGGCCAATAGTCATGAAATCGACATCGGCACTGCGCAGATCATCCATCAGTTGTCCAACCTCGTCATCCTCCTCGCCAAGGCCAACCATGATCCCTGATTTGGTGAAAATGGAGGGGTCGAGCTTTTTGACCTGCTGCAGGATTGATAGCGAGTGGAAATAACGGGCACCGGGCCGGATCTGGGGGTAGAGGCGCGGCACGGTTTCCATATTGTGATTGAACACGTCCGGGCGGGCTGCAACGACAACCTCAAGCGCGCCCTCTTTGCGCAAAAAATCAGGAGTGAGAATTTCAATTGTCGTGCCAGCGGAATAAAGGCGGATGAATTCGATGGTGCGGGCAAAATGCGCGGCACCACCATCGGCAAGATCATCACGGTCAACCGAGGTGATGACAACATGGCGCAGACCAAGCGAGGCAACGGCTTTTGCCACATTTTCCGGCTCATCCATATCCAGCGCATCAGGCCGACCCGTGGCAACATTGCAGAACGCACAGGCGCGCGTGCAGACGGACCCAAGGATCATCATGGTGGCATGTTTCTGCGCCCAGCATTCACCGATATTGGGGCAGGCCGCCTCCTCGCATACGGTGACGAGATTGAGGTCACGCATCAGCGCCCGCGTTTCGGCATAGGCGGCCGACACCGGTGCTTTTACCCGCAGCCATTCCGGGCGACGCGGCTGCGGCCGGTCGGGATTTCGGCGTTTTTCCGGATGGCGCTTGGCACCCTTGGCGGTGTTGAGTTGGGGCATTGCAGATCAACCAGCGTATGAGGCGAGGGTTAACATTTCCCCCTAGAAATGGATGGCCCGGTCAAAGGCGTCAAGGACTGATTCGTGCATTGCCTCAGATAAGGTCGGATGCGGGAAGATGGTTTGCATCAATTCGGTCTCCGTTGCCTCAAGCGTGCGGGCTATGGCATAGCCCTGAATGAGCTCGGTCACTTCCGGGCCGACCATGTGCGCGCCAAGCAATTCACCCGTTTTCTCATCAAAAATGGTTTTGACAAGGCCCTGATCATCACCCATGGCAATCGCCTTGCCATTACCGACAAACGGAAAGCGCCCGACCTTAATCTTATATCCAGCCTCGGTTGCGGCGGTCTCAGTCATGCCGACAGAGGCCACTTGGGGCCGACAATAGGTGCAGCCCGGCACCGCGCCATCACCAAGCGGATGGGCCTGTTTCAACCCAGCTATTTTTTCGACACACATGATGCCCTCATGGCTGGCCTTGTGCGCCAGCCATGGTGGCCCCGTCACATCACCAATGGCATAGATGCCCGGCTCAGCCGTCGCCGCCCATTGATCTGTGACAATATGCCCACGATCAATAACCACGGCGCTGCCCTCAAGGCCCAAATTCTCGGTATTGCCGATAATGCCGACAGCCAGAATGGCGCGCTCGGCGATCAAATCCTCGCCTGATCCCTCAAGAGTGGCGGTAACACTTGTTTTGCTCGCGTCTGTTTTGCTGGTATTGGTCAGGCTGCGCAATTTCGCCCCGGTGATGATCTTGATGCCACGCTTGGCAAAGGCCTTTTGGACGATGGCGGAAATCTCCGCATCCTCGACAGGCAGAATTGTGTCCATCGCCTCAATCAACGTCACCTCAACGCCCATGTCATGATAGAAGGAGGCAAATTCAGCGCCGATCGCGCCTGACCCGATGATCAGCAGCGATTTTGGCATGGTCTCGGGGACCATCGCTTCGCGGTAGGTGAGAATGGATTTGCCATCGGCAACAATGCCGGGAAGGCTGCGCGCCCGCGCCCCGGTGGCGATAATCACATGCGGTGCGGTGATGCTCTCGCCAGTGGACAGGGTGACGGTGCGCAGACCATCGGCCACAGCGCCGATTTTTGCCTCGGCATCGAACAGGGCAACTTTGTTCTTTTTCAGCAGATGCTGAACGCCAGCAGATAGACGGCCAGCCACTTTGCGCGAGCGTTTGACAACCTTGGCAAGATCAATTGAGATTTCGCCGCCAATGGTGATGCCGAAATCCTGCATCTCGTCCAGAGAATGGCGCAGTTCCGCCGCCCGCAACAGCGCCTTTGTCGGAATGCAGCCCCAGTTCAGGCAAACACCGCCCAGATGCTCACGTTCCACAACGCTAACACGCATACCAAGCTGCGCCGCCCGGATCGCCGCCACATAACCGCCCGGCCCGCCGCCAATCACTATGATATCAAAACTCTGTTTGTCTGTCATTTTCCAACCTGACTGGAGAATCCGGTAACGGACAATCCCAAAAAAAACCGCCTAGAGAAGCATCGTCACCGGATTCTCGATGTAGGATTTGAATGATTGCAGCCACCGCGCCCCAACCGCACCATCCACAGCCCGGTGATCACAGGACAATGTGACAGTCATCACCGTGGCAACAGCAAGTGCGCCATCACGGACAATCGGGCGTTGCTCGCCAGCGCCAACAGCCAGAATGGCCCCTTGCGGCGGGTTGATCACGGCGGCAAATTCCCGCACGCCAAACATGCCAAGGTTGGAGATGGTGAAGCTGCCGCCGGTGTATTCCTCAGGCGCAAGGCTGCCGGAGCGTGCGCGCGCCGCCAGATCGCGGCTGATCTGCGATAACTCGGCAAGGCCCTTTTTCTCCGCCGCCCAAATCACCGGCGTGATCAGACCGCCGTCAATGGCCACCGCCATCGAGATATCGGCATGCGTAAAGAGGCGGGTGTGATCACCCTCCCATGAGGCATTTGCCTCCGGCACCTTGATCAATGCCTGCGCCGCCGCACGTATCACCAGATCATTTACCGATATTTTCACACCATCCTCGGCAAGTGCATTGAGCTGTTTACGCGACTGCAGAAGCTGGTCGATCTCACAATCGACCGTCAGATAGAAATGCGGGGCTATCTGTTTGGATTGTTGCAGACGCTCGGCAATGATTTTGCGCATCTGGCTATTGGGTATCAGCTCGCTGGCACCCGGAGTCGCCAGAGGCACGCCGATTGCGGCAGGAACGCCCATGCCACCAGAGGTCACGCCCGGTGCAATGTCGGGTGCAGTGGCTGAGGCAATAACCGCAGCCTCAACATCGGCCCGCAAAATCCGCCCATGGGGACCACTGCCGGAAAGGGCCGCCAGATCAAGATTGTGGTCTGCCGCAATGCGCCGCGCAAGCGGGCTGGCGAAGATCCGGCCTGCGCCGCCGCTCGATCCCACGGACGAAGATGCTGCCGGCTGGACCGAGGACGCGGTTGCAGCTGGGGCTGGAGTTTCGGGTGCTGATACGGGTGCTGATACGGGGGCTGTTTCGGGTGCTGTTTCGGGAGTTGATGCGGGGGCTTGTTCGGAAGCTGAGTGAAGTGCAGCGTCAGGCTGGTTGGTTGTGGGGGCGGGCTGTTGCGGGGCCGCAGCAACGCTGGTCACATCCTCGCCATCCTCGGCAAGACGGGCGATCACCGTGCCGACAGCGACATTTTCACTGCCAGCGGCGATCAGGATGCTGGCAATGACGCCCTCTTCCACCGCCTCGACCTCCATTGTTGCCTTGTCGGTCTCGATCTCGGCAATCACATCGCCAGAGCGCACTTCATCACCAACAGCGACATTCCAAGTGGCCAATGTTCCGGTCTCCATGGTCGGAGAGAGAGCAGGCATTTTGATCTCGACTGCCATCTTACGCTCCCCTGAACCCATCGCAGGTCGCCTGTACCGTGGCGACGATATCGTCAAGCTGCGGCAATGCCAGCTTTTCCAGATTGGCCGCATAGGGCATCGGCACATCCTTACCGGTCACACGGGCAATCGGCGCATCAAGCCAGTCGAAGGCCTGTTCCATGACCTGCATGGCAATCTCGGAGCCAAGACCGGCAAAAGGAAAACCCTCCTCGCAGGTGACAAGCCGAGAGGTCTTGCGAACGGAGGCGATGATGGTTTCGCTGTCCAACGGCCGGATTGTCCGAAGATCAATCACCTCGGCGGAAATTCCCTGTTCGGCCAGTGTCTCGGCCGCGGCAAGGGCGCGGCCAACCATGATCGAAAAGGCAACAATCGTGACGTCACTTCCCTCACGGACGATTTTGGCCTTGCCGATCGGCACGACCCACTCATCATCCTCGGGGATATCGAAGCTCTGGCCATACATCACCTCATTTTCGAGAAAGATCACCGGATTGGGATCACGGATGGCAGCTTTCAACAATCCCTTGGCATCGGCAGCCGACCACGGCGCGACAACCTTCAGCCCCGGACAATGCGCATACCAGCTGGCATAGCATTGCGAATGCTGGGCGGCGACACGGCTGGCGGCCCCATTCGGCCCGCGAAAGACGATCGGACAACCCATCTGACCACCCGACATATAGAGCGTCTTGGCAGCGGAATTGATGATCTGGTCAATCGCCTGCATGGCGAAATTGAAGGTCATGAACTCGATCACCGGGCGCAGCTCGCCAAAGGCAGCGCCAACGCCGAGACCGGCAAAACCCTGTTCGGTGATCGGCGTATCAATCACGCGCTTTGGCCCAAATTCGGCAAGCAGACCCTGGGTGACCTTGTAGGCACCCTGATATTCAGCAACTTCCTCGCCCATCACGAACACATTTTCATCGCGGCGCATTTCCTCAGCCATCGCGTCACGCAAAGCCTCGCGCACGGTGACATTGGCCGTTGCCCCGGTCCAGTCAGCCTCAGCTGCAATCGCCTCAACAGCTGGCGCCGGTGCGGGGGGTGAAACCGGTGCCGGTATCGGCGCTTCGGGAGTATTGGATGCTTCAGGTGTGGGCGCTTCGGGGGTATTGGGTGGTTCGGGTGCGGGTGTGGTGCCTGCCGGCTCACCCTCGGCCAGCAGAATGGCGATCGGCGCATTGACCTTGACGTTCTGGGCACCGGCGGCAACAAGCAGCGTTCCCACACGGCCATCGTCAACGGCCTCGACCTCCATCGTCGCCTTGTCGGTTTCGATCTCGGCAATCACATCGCCAGAGCGCACCTCATCACCCTCAGCGACAAGCCATTTGGCCAAAGTTCCCTCTTCCATTGTCGGCGAAAGCGCCGGCATCCTGATTTCGATGGCCATGATTACGCCTCCGTTGATGCGGCTGTGCCGGCAGACACCGGCAAAAGGATATCGGTGAACAATTCAGACGGATCGGGCTCCGGGCTGTTCTGGGCAAATTCGGTGGCCTTGGTAACCACGGCCTTGACCTCGCCATCAATGGCCTTGAGCGCCTCTTCCTTGACGTTCTGCTTGATCAGAAGCTCACGCAGCTGGTCGATCGGATCATGCTGCTTGCGCATGGCGTCAACCTCCTCGCGGGTGCGGTACTTCGCTGGATCAGACATTGAATGACCGCGATAGCGATAGGTCTTCATCTCAAGGATATAGGGGCCTTTTCCCTCGCGGCAATGCGCCAGCGCCTCAAGCCCGGCCTCGCGAACGGCTAGCACATCCATGCCATCGACCTGTTTGCCCGGAATGCCATACGCCGAGCCACGTTCCGCAAGGGCAGGCCCCGCTGCGGCTCTGGTCACCGCTGTTCCCATGCCATATTGGTTGTTCTCAATGACGAACAGGCAGGGCAGATCCCACAGGGCGGCCATGTTGAAACTCTCATAGACCTGTCCCTGATTGACCGCCCCATCCCCGAGGTAGGTCATGCAGACATTGGCCTCGTCTTTGTATTTGTGGGAAAAAGCCAGACCACAACCGATCGGCACCTGAGCACCGACAATGCCGTGGCCACCAAAGAATTTCTTTTCCCGGCTGAACATGTGCATCGAGCCACCCTTGCCGCGCGAATAGCCACCCTCGCGGCCCGTCAGCTCAGCCATCACACCATCAGCATCCATGCCGCAGGCGAGCATGTGACCGTGGTCGCGGTAGGAGGTGACAACCGTGTCACCGGGCTTTGACGCCGATTGCAGACCGACAACGACAGCTTCCTGACCAATATAGAGGTGGCAAAACCCGCCAATTTGCCCCATGCCGTAAAGCTGTCCAGCCTTTTCCTCAAACCGGCGGATCAACAGCATGTCGTGATACATCGCGGTCAAATCTTCGGTGGCCGGCATATCGTTCCGGCCGGTGGCGATGGCCTTTGGCGGACGACCGGGGTTCTTTTTGCGCGGTGTTGTCGCTTTCTGCACCATTTATCTGCTCCCTAGAACCAAAGTAATGGAACCTGACAGCAATGCCGGACGGCACCTGTTCCATGAAGCAAGAATTTAACGAATTTGATATTTTTGCAATATTTTTATTTTATTGTTTTTATTGTATTTTTTATAAATAAACCAGATTTTAGTTTACTGAACGAATGCGGACATCATTCCTAAAATTTCAAATCTGAAAGATCAATTGAAATAATCACATCATCGGGAGAATAGAGACCAAGCTCGGCCTGTGCCGTTTCCTCGAGAATATCGGCATCGAGGGTCTCGCTCTGCATCAGTGAAATCCGGTGAGTGAGATAGGTCTGGTGCTTGCCAAGCAGCATCAACCGCTCCTCGGCGAGTTGAATTTTGCGATCAAGTTCGGGCTGTGCCAGAATCCCCCGCTCACCAGCGATCGTGTGAAAGCCGAAAAACACCACTAGAGTTCCGAGCAGGACAAAACTGCTGGCATAGGCAAGTGGTTTTCTGATCATCCTGTACATAAGCGCTCTGAACTCTTGTGTCGTGCAATCCCGAATAACGCCATTGAATCAGAGCCGATTCGGCCGGTCAAGCAAAAAGCGAATCGCCGGATTCCTTAAATCAGGCGGATTTTCCGTGGGCAAAGCCGCGCCTTGCCACCGGTCATCGGGAAGACCGGCAAGATTGAGAACATACGATGGGTGGGTGTTAAGTGATCATCAGCTGCGCAGGATGCTGGCCCCGGCATAAAGCGCGGTGCGGTCAAGCTCTTCCTCGATCCGCAACAGCTGATTGTACTTGGCCAGCCGGTCCGAGCGCGACAGCGAACCGGTCTTGATTTGGCCGGCATTGGTGGCAACCGAAAGATCGGCGATGAAGCTGTCCTCGGTCTCGCCAGAGCGGTGCGAGATGACAACGCCAAAACCAGCCTTTTGCGCCATATCAATGGCTTGCAGTGTTTCAGACAGGGTGCCGATCTGGTTGACCTTGATCAGAATGGCGTTGGCTGCTGTCTCGGCAATGCCGCGTGCCAGACGCTCCGGGTTGGTGACAAACAGATCATCACCAACGATCTGCACGCGTTCGCCAATCAGCGCTGTCAGAGCGGTGAAACCATCCCAGTCATCTTCATGCAGCGGATCCTCAAGCGAAATGATCGGATGATTTTTAACCAATTGCTCCCACATGGCATTCATCTCGGTGGTGCTGAGCGTGCGCCCCTCACCCGCAAGGTGGTAGGCCCCCTCCTCGCAGAATTCACTCGCCGCTGCGTCGAGGGCGACCATCACATCATCACCGGGCTTGTAGCCGGCTGTCTCAATGGCCTTGGTAATGTAATCGAGCGCCTCATCACTGGAATTGATCGCGGGGGCAAAACCACCCTCATCACCAACGGCTGTCGACATGCCGGCATCGCTGAGCAGGCTTTTCAGGACATGGAAAATCTCCGCCCCCATGCGCAGCGCATCACCAAAATGGGGCGCGCCAACCGGCATGATCATGAATTCCTGCACATCAAGCGCATTATTGGCATGGGCACCGCCATTCATGATGTTCATCATCGGCGTTGGCAACAGATGCGCGTGAACGCCCCCAAGATAACGCCAGAGCGGCATTTCGGTTGAATCCGCCGCCGCCCGTGCCACGGCCATGGACACGCCAAGAATGGCATTGGCACCAAGCCGGCCCTTGTTGCTGGTGCCGTCCAATTCGATCAGATCCTGATCCAGACCGGCCTGATCAAGCGCGTCAGCCCCGACGATCGCATCGAAAATCTCAAAATTCACAGCGTCGACGGCTTTCAGCACGCCCTTGCCATTATATCTCTCCTTGTCGCCATCGCGCATCTCAACCGCCTCATAGGCACCTGTCGAAGCGCCCGAGGGAACAGCCGCACGGCCAACTGCGCCATCTTCGAGGGTGACATCAACCTCGACGGTTGGGTTGCCACGGGAATCGAGAATTTCACGGGCCTGAATATCAAGAATGGTAGACATGGGATTTTATCCTAATGGTTGGGGTTAAAGGCCGAGAGTTGCCGTAGGCTGGCAGTCCGAGGTCTCCTGAATTATGGTCAAAGCGCCTCACGGCGGGCGGTGTCAATGCGTTGCAGGCGGTAAAGCACGCCCTCCATGGCATCCAGCGGCACCATATTTGGGCCATCAGACGGGGCGTTATCGGGATCCTCATGCGCTTCCATGAACAGCCCCTCAACGCCAACGGCAACTGCCGCGCGCGCCAACACCGGAACAAATTCGCGCTGGCCTCCCGAACTGCCGCCAAGGCCGCCCGGTTGCTGCACCGAATGGGTCGCATCAAAAATCACCGGATGGCCAAGTTTTGCCATTTCTGGCAGAGCGCGCATGTCAGAGACAAGCGTGTTGTAGCCAAAGGACGTGCCGCGCTCGGTCAGCATGACGCGCGCATTACCAGCGCCGGTAACTTTGGCGGCGACATGCGCCATATCCCAGGGGGCAAGAAATTGCCCTTTTTTGATATTGACGACAGCACCGGTGGCCGCAGCCGCCAGCAACAGATCCGTCTGGCGACAGAGAAAGGCCGGAATTTGGAGGACATCAAGCGCCTCGGCTGCCGGGACGCATTGTTCGGGCAGATGGACATCACTTAGGACCGGGCAACCAAGCTCATCACGGACCCGCGCCATGATCGTCAGCCCTTCATCCATACCTATGCCGCGCGCCGCATTTGCCGAAGTGCGGTTAGCCTTGTCAAAGGAGGATTTATAGATGAACCCCATGCCGACGGCGGCAGCTATCTTGGCAAGATGGCTGGCACATGAAAGGGCATGGTCGAGACCCTCAATCTGGCAGGGACCGGCAATCAGAATCAACGGATGGTCAGCGCCACAGGACACGTTGCGGATGTGCATTTCAGTCATGATCCTGCGAGTCTCCTTTCGGGCCTTCACGAAAACCGCTTAGACAAGCCGCGATTTTTCCATTGATGCCGCGACAAAACCAGTAAAAAGCGGATGCGGGTCAGTCGGTTTCGATTTCAATTCAGGGTGAAACTGCACGGCGATGAAGAAGGGATGGTCCGGCCGTTCAACAATTTCAGGCAGATGCCCATCAGGCGACAGGCCGGAGATTTTCATGCCGGCCGCCTCCAGCTGGTCACGATAGGCGATATTGACCTCATAGCGATGACGGTGGCGCTCGGCTATCTCGGTTGCCCCATACACCCGGCCAGCAACCGACCCTTCCTCGAGAAGGCAGGCATAGGCACCAAGACGCATGGTACCACCAAGATCATCATCAGCGCTGCGTTGCAGGCGTTCATTGCCATCAGTCCATTCGGTCATCAGACCGACAAGCGGCACATCGGTGGCGCCAAATTCGCTGGAGCCAGCACCCGGCAGGTCAGCCAGATTGCGGGCCGTTTCCAGAACCGCCATCTGCATGCCGAAACAAATGCCGAAATAGGGAATCTTCTGTTCGCGGGCAAAGCGCACCGCCCGGATTTTGCCCTCAGAGCCGCGTTCACCAAAGCCGCCGGGGACCAGAATGCCGCTGACATGATGCAGCGCCTCAATGGCCGCGTCTTCCTGTTCAAACAATTCGGAATCAATCCATTCGATATTGACCTTGACGCCGTTGGCGATCCCCCCATGGACAAGCGCCTCGCCGAGCGATTTATAGGAATCCTGCAAAGAGGTGTATTTGCCGACAATGGCGATGGTCACCTCGCCCTCGGGATTGGCGACCGTGTTACAGATGCGTTGCCATGCAGACAGTTCAGGCGTCTTGTCCGGGAGACCGAAATGCCGCATCACCTCGCGGTCGAGCCCCTGTTCATGGTAGGAGAGCGGCACCTCGTAGATGTTGCGGACATCCATCCCCAGAATGACCGCCGATTGCCGGATATTGCAGAACAGTCCGATTTTTCCGCGCTGTTCATCGGACAGCGGATGTTCGGTGCGGCACAGCAAAATATCAGGCTGGATACCCACCGATTGCAGTTCCTTGACCGAATGCTGGGTGGGTTTGGTTTTCAACTCACCCGCCGCAGCGATGTAGGGCAGCAATGTGACATGGAGAAAACAGGTCAGCTCGCGGCCAAGTTCATTGCCAAGCTGGCGAATGGCCTCAAGAAAGGGCAGGGATTCGATGTCACCAACGGTGCCGCCGATCTCGCAGAGGATGAAATCCTCATCATCGTGATTCGCTTTGACAAATTCCTTGATCGCATCGGTGACATGCGGGATCACCTGAATGGTGGCGCCGAGATAATCACCACGGCGTTCCTTGGCCAGAACATCGGAATAGATGCGGCCTGTCGTGACATTGTCCGACCTTTTGGCATGTACACCAGTGAAACGTTCATAATGGCCAAGATCAAGATCCGTCTCAGCGCCGTCATCAGTGACGAACACCTCGCCATGCTGGGTCGGCGACATGGTGCCGGGATCAACATTGAGATAGGGATCGAGTTTGCGCAGCCGCACCTTGTAACCACGCGCTTGCAGGAGCGCCGCCAATGCGGCAGCACCAAGACCTTTACCGAGTGAGGAAACCACACCACCAGTGATGAAAATATAACGAGGCATGGACCGAAGTTATACCCCAACATGACGCGGCTGGTAAGTGCCTAAATCACATCATGTTGTAATTTTAATGGGTGCAGCTGGCTTGACAAACAGCCGTCTGTTTGAGCGTTGTTATTTATCCGTTGAGACTTACTTGTCTGACGGGGGCTTATTGGTCTGTTGGGACTTATTGGTCTGTTGGGACTTATTGGTCTGTTGGGACTGTGGGACCGGATGCAGGCGCTGGCGTCTCGTTGATCACCTCGTCAACAATGGACACGCTTTCGGTGCCTGCCCCCGCCATGATGGCAAGGATGATCGAGGTCGCAAAGAAACAGGCGGCAAGAACGGCTGTCACGCGGGTCATCAGATTGGCTGTGCCCCGGGCCGTCATGAACCCACCGCCGCCACCGCCGCCGCCGCCGCCAATGCCGAGGCCGCCGCCTTCAGAGCGCTGTAGCAGCACCGAGCCAACGAGGCCAAGGGCGATCAGAATGTGAATAGTCAGAACAAGCGTTTCCATGAACCACGTCCGTTAGTCAATAATGGGCCGGCCGCATTCAGGGCCCGCAGTCGTCAGATGGCGCTGTTATATGGCCTCAGCGGCGGTATTTCAAGCAAATTGCGACAGCTTGCAAGCGCACCCAAAAACCAGCTCAGACGGCAGATCAGTCGGCTGCCGCAGCGCAGATGCCATCAAAATCAGCTGCAATTAGGCTGGCACCGCCAACAAGGGCACCATCAACATGCGGCACGGCAAAGATTTCCGCTGCATTTCCCGGCTTGACCGACCCGCCATACAGAATTTTCGTCTGATTAAAACCCGCCTCATCAAGCCAACCCCGGATGCCAAGGTGCATCTCGGCGATCTCAACCGCCGTTGCCACCTTGCCGGTGCCGATGGCCCAGACCGGCTCATAGGCGATGGTCAGTGCCGTTGTTGGAAGCGTTGATGGAACCGAAATAGCAAGTTGCTCAAGCACGGTCACCCGTGCGTTGCCTGCCTCGCGTTCAGCCAGTGTCTCACCAACGCAGATCATAACGGACAGGCTTGACGAAAATGCCTGCACAGCCTTGGCGGCAACCAGTTCGCTGGTCTCACCATGATCAGCGCGGCGCTCTGAATGGCCAAGAAGAACCACCGATGCCCCGCAATCATGCAGCATGCCGGTCGACACATCACCAGTATGCGCACCCGATGCCGATGGATGACAATCCTGCCCACCCAGCAGGATGCCGGAACCCTCAAGACGCACCCCAACGGGAACAAGATAGGGGTGCGGTGCAAACAGAATGCGGGTGACTCCCGCAAAGGAGGTGGCACAATAATCGCTGGCCAGCTTTGCCGCCACCGACAGTTCCGGATTCATTTTCCAATTTGCGGCAACGATCATTTACCCCTCCACCAACCGAGATCTGAACAAGGTCCATAGGCTGACCGTTTGGTCGCTGAAAATCAACAGGGCGCGGCTGGCAAAGCTTGGTTTTTTGCCCAATCTGTATCCGATCCCCCCACTATCACTGGCCACTCATCCTGTCTTGGGGGGCCGCTATTGCTGGTTTGGCGCTTTTTTGGCGGTAAGTTTCGCGTTTAATGGCCGAAATAAAGTTGCTCGTAAGGGCGCCAACCTATAAAACAGGCTCCTAGTTTGTTGACCCCATGGAGTCTAGCGACCCCACGGAGCCGTGAGAATGACGGTTCCGGTTGAAAAAGAGTGATCCAATGCTTGGTGCAATGCGTGGCGGTGTAAAATCGCCGATAATGAAAGTCTTTCTCCTGTTTCTGGCTGCAGGCTTTGCCCTATGGGGTGTCGGCGATGTCACGACCGGATTGATCGGCGGTAGCGACAAAGCGATTTCCGCTGGCGAAGAAAGCAAATCACCGGCTGAGGTGGCCATCCAGTTTGACCGGACGCGGCGCAGTTTCATGCCGAACGCCTCGCTTGGCGAAGCCCTGCAGACAGGTTTGCTGAATGAGGTTGCCGGCGCGCTGGCGCGCGATGTCGTGTTCCGCGCCGAGGCATCGGACCTTGGCCTGACTGTGACGCGCGAGATGCAGCGCCGCGTTGTGGCGTCCGAGCAGGCGTTTCAGGATGAATTTGGCGAATTTTCCGAGGGCCGCTTCATGCAGGTGCTTGGCAATGCAGGCTTCAGCGAGGAGGATTATCTCAAACAGGTTGACTCGACCCTGCGTCGTGAACAATTGCTGTTTGCCATCAGTGCCGGTATAGGCCAGCCCGAGAGCATGGCGCGGACATTGACCGCCTATGAATTGGAGCGCCGCAGCGCCAAGCTGATCAGCATTGCCGTTGATCCGTCAAACATCGCTGACCCAGATGAAAGCGTGCTTGGCGAATGGTATGAGAGCGTGAGCGCCAGCTATGATGCGCCGGCGCTGCGCAGCGCCCGGGTTGGCAGCCTGTCACCAGACATGTTTGCCGCCGAGATGCAGATCAGCGATGCGGATATCGCCGCCGCCTATGACGCGCGCCTTGATGAATTCACCACCCCGGAAACACGGGAAATCCGGCAGATGGTTTTTGACGATGCCGCAACGGCGCAGACCGCCTTTGACCGGGTGGAAGCAGGTGAGGCGTTCGCCGATGTCGCCGCCGACATGCTTGGCTGGACCGCCGATGATGTCGCGCTTGGTACGGTGAGTAAGGCGGATCTTGACGGACCGCTGGGTGAGGCAGCCTTTGGGCTGGCGCTCAATGAGGTTGTCGGACCTGTTGAATCTGTCTTTGGCCAGCATCTGCTGACCGTCAGCAAGATCAATGAGGGCGGCAATCAATCGCTGGAGGATGTCAGTGACGCCATCCGCACCACGCTGCGCGAGGAAGCGGCCATTGATCTGATTTATGACAAGGTCAATGAGTTGGAAGATGTGATTGCATCCGGCGCAACATTGGATGAGGCGATGGCTGCCGTGGGGGGCCGCGTCGATCGGCTGGTGGATGTGGACCGCAACGGCCTGACCATTGACGGAATAGCTGTCGAGGGCGGTGCCGGGGATCTGGCGCAGGACAGCCTGGTGCTTGAATTGGTCTGGACAGGCGACATTGACGAGTTGAGCGTCATTCAGGAAGGCGCTGACGACATGTTTTTCGTGGTCGAGGCTACCGGCGAGACAGCGCCGCGCGAGCGCCCGCTTGACGAGGTGCGCAGCCGCGTGATCAGCGACTGGAAACGCGGTGAGGCCATCAAGGCAGCGCGCGCCGAGGCAACAGTGCTGACCAATACGCCAGAAAAATTTGACGATGTTGTGCCAACCGATGATTTCAACCGCAATGGCATCGGCCTTGACCATGAGGCCGCCCGATTGATCGCGAGGCGCGTCTTTGCAACAGATGTTGGCGAATTTGGCGTGATTGAGACCGGCAATGAGGCGATTGCCAGCATGACGGTCACTATTGTGCCGGTTGAGGGTGAGACGCTCGACACCACAGCGGAGTTGATTGGCAGCGCCATCACCAACTCGATGCAGCAGGACATATTGAACGTGCTGGCACGTGATCTCTCGCAGACGCATGATCTGCAGATCAATCTTGGTCGGGTGCAGCAACTTCTGGCAGGACAGCAGTAAGCATCATGACAAAAGACATGCGGAGCCATGATCCGGAGGCGGGCCGTGCGGAGTTTGCCGCATTTGCCGCAGGCTTTGCCTCGGGCGCACCGCAGCTTGTTTCACGCGAATTGGTGGCAGACACGCAGACGCCTGTCTCCGCCTATCTGAAGCTGGCAGCCGACCAGAAACACAGTTTTCTGCTGGAATCAGTGGAAGGTGGCGAGGTCAGGGGCCGGTTCTCAGTGATTGGTCTGGCACCCGATCTGATCTGGCGCTGTCATGGTGAAAAAGCGGAGATCAACCGCAACCCCGCCGCTGGCGATGATTTTGAGACGGTTGATATGCCGCCACTTGCCTCGCTGCGGGCGGTGCTGGCGGAATCTGCGATGCCCGATACTGGCTCGCTGCCACCAATGGCGGCGGGTCTGTTTGGCTATTTCGGCTATGACATGATCCGGCATATCGAAACGATCCCAAACAACAATCCGGCCTCGCTCGATGCCCCGGATTCGGACCTGCTGCGCCCGTCATTGATCGCCATCTTTGACCGCCTGAGGGACAGCATCACACTGGTCACGCAAATACGCCCGGCTGAATGGGGCGATGCCGAGAGTGCATGCAAGAGCGCGTGGGAGACAGCGCAGACGCGCCTCAATGATGCGGTAAGAGCGCTTGATGCGCCGCTGTTGCCAACCGAGGTTGGCCGTATTGACGCCCCGATCCCAACGCCAACCTCAAATATGAGCCAATCAAATTTTCTGGATATGGTCAGACGCGCCAAGGAATATATCGCGGCTGGTGATATCTTTCAGGTGGTGCTATCGCAGCGCTTCACCATCCCGTTTGAATTGCCAGCGTTCAATCTGTATCGAAGCCTGCGGCGGTTGAACCCCTCGCCCTTTCTGTTCTTTTTCAAGTTTGATGGGCTGTCAGTGGTTGGCTCAAGCCCGGAGATTCTCGTTCGCCTGCGCCAGAAGGTCGTGACAATCAGGCCAATCGCCGGCACCCGCAAGCGCGGTGTAACCCCCGATGAGGATGCGGAAAATGCAGCCAGCCTGATGGCGGATGTGAAGGAACGCGCCGAGCATCTGATGCTGCTTGACCTCGGGCGCAATGATGTCGGGCGCGTTTCAAAACCCGGGTCCGTGCGGGTCAAATCGAATTACGACGTGGAATATTACAGCCATGTGATGCACATCGCCTCGCAGGTTGAGGGCGAAATCCGCGACGATCTTGATGCCATCGATGCAATGATTGCAGGCTTTCCAGCCGGAACTGTCTCCGGCGCACCAAAAATCCGGGCGATGGAAATCATTGACGAGATGGAGCCGGACAGGCGCGGCATCTATGCAGGTGCCGTTGGCTATATCTCCGTTGCCGGAGAGTTGGACACCTGTATCGCGCTGCGCACCGCCGTTGTCGAAAATGACAAAATGCATGTGCAGGCCGGTGCCGGCATTGTCTATGACAGTGACCCACAATCAGAATTTGAAGAAACCCAGAACAAGGCCATGGCGCTGATCCGCGCCGCTGGCGAGGCGCTGCGCTTTATTCGCTGACACGGATCAGCCGCGCCGCCGCCTGTTAGATGAAACAAATCAAACATTGATGACATAAGTGGTTACGCGCCGCATAATTGTGGGTGATGTGAGTTTGATGATTTTGGTTTTGTTATGGCGCGTGTTTTGTACAAATTTCTGGCGGTGCTGGCGGGGATCGGTGGATCGCTGCACGCCGCACAGGCCGAGTTGAGACTTGATGAATGGACACGCTACGGCTCGCTTGCCGAACAGGGTGGAATCTGTGCCGGTTTTGCCAAAATCATGGAAATGCAGAATGTGATTGACGGCGATGCCGGCCGGCTGTGGCTGGAACGGCGCAAATATGCCGGTGCCATTGTCCGCGAAGCGAGTTTGATGGAGGGCCTACCCGCGGCAACCGATAGCGAGATCAACACGCTGGTTGAAGATTATGCGATGTGGCTGGTGACCAATTTGGTGACCGATGGCGGCGGTACCGGCCTTGACGAGTCAGCGCATGAACGAACAGGGAAAATGGTTGCCGATCTGTGTGGCACCCTGTTCACTCAGGCAGACGCAGCGATCAACCAGAATCTGCCGGAATTGATGGCCTGTCCTCAAAGTGTGACAGCGGCCACGCCCAATGAGAGCTGCACCGCCGGAAAAGAGGCAGCCACTGCTTTGCGCGAACGCATCGCAGCCCTTGACCAGAAAACTGCCACGCTGAAAGCGGAAAATGCCACGCTGAAAGCAGAAATGGACAGGCTGAAAGCAGAAGCAACCACGCTGAAAGCAGAGACGGGCAGGCTGAAAGCAGAGACCGGCAGGCTGCGGACGGATCTGGCCATGCGCGCCCGCCCAGCGGAAGAGGATGAGGGCTTGGTTGATGATGGCTTGGTTGATGATGGCTTGGTTGATAATAATTTGGCGGAAAACGAAATGGCGGAAAATGACACGGCAGGTGACGACCGGGCGGATGATGGGGTGACGGCAGCACACGCAACAGATGGCGAGGTATCCCTGCCCGCATCAAAGCCGGTGGTGATCGCGCAACTGGGGTCCTATCAACGCTATGAGCAGGCGGTTTCCGGTGTCGCGATCCTGCGCGCCAAAATCACCGGGGCGATCGCAGATATCCGCATTGACATCGCCGAGGCGCGGCTGGTCAATGATATGCCCGTTTTCCGGCTATTGACGCAACCGCTGACAAAGGCACATAGCAACAGGGTCTGTGCAGCAATGCGGCAGGCAGGTTTCAGCTGCATGCTGCGGGGGCGGAAGTAAATCTGCTGACTTGCCTCAAACGGTATCACCCAAAAATTATCACCCGAGAGTTATCACCCAAAAATTATCCCCGAAAATTATCCCCGAAAATTATCCCCGAAAATTATCACAGCACGGGGCGGTTGATGCTAAGATCGCGGCGCGATCGCGCAGGGACGGAGTTTTATGGACACAACAAGCCTTCTTGCTGTCATCACCTTTGCCATGGTGACAGCCTTTACCCCCGGGCCGAACAATCTGATGCTGGCGGCATCAGGAGCCAATTTCGGGTTCAGACGCACCCTGCCGCACCTCGCCGGAATCACCATTGGTTTCATGATTGTATTTCTTGCCGCGGGTGCCGGGCTTGCCAGCCTGTTTGCCGCGCTGCCCCAGCTATATGATCTGCTGAAGGTTCTGAGTGTATTGTTTCTGATTTATCTTGCATGGCGCATTGGCAGCGCAGGCAGAGCCGAGCGGAGCGAGCGCGACAGACCACTTAGCTTTACGCAGGCGGCGCTGTTTCAGGCGGTCAATCCAAAAGGCGTATCGGTGATCATCAGCACCGTGTCGGCCTATACGAGTGACGCGGACTCGCTGGCATCGGAAATCAGCATCCTGGTGACGATTTTTGTTCTGGCAACGATTGGTGCGACCACATCATGGTGCCTGTTCGGCACTGCAATCGCGCGGATTTTCACCACTGAGCGTAAATTACGGCTGTTCAATGTCGGTATGGCCATTCTGCTGATCCTCAGCCTAATCCCGATCATTTTTGATTAGCCGTATGCTGGCATCAGATCGTTTTGCAAATCGGCCAATTGTGTTTTGCTTTCGGCCTGCGGTTCGGTAGGCTGAAGTGCCCTAAAGACAAGTCGAATAACTCTTTGACAAGGTGAATAATGTTGAGGACCGAATCTAAATGAAAGCCGCAAGTTCGGATATGAAAGCCGCAAGCTGGCCTCCCGGGACACATTATGTCGATGAAGCCAATCTGGCCATTGCCTTTTTCACCGGTGTGACACGGGGCGGTGATGCCCCGTTGATGTATGAAAAGCGCGCACAGAGTTGGCAGGGCCGCAGTTGGAACGAGGTGGCCAATTCAGTCAGACGGCTGGCGAGCGTTCTGGTGGATGCAGGTGTCAGTGCCGGTGACAGAGTCATGATATCGGCTGAAAACCGGCCCGAATGGGCGATTGCCGATCTGGCGATCATGGCCATTGGCGCGATCGTTGTGCCAGCCTATGTGACCAACACCGAAGATGATCATTATTTTATCATGGATCATTCCGGCGCGTCGGCGGTGATCACCTCCGGCGGTTTGCTTGGCGCGCGCATCGCACTTGCCGCCAGCCGTGCACCCGGTCTGCACCTGATGATCCTGATGGATGATGACGCCACGGTGCCGCCGATGAAATCAGTCAAAACACGCTATTGGAATGAGGCGCTTGGCGCGGCTGAACCGCTGGCCGATCTGGACCAGCGCATCGCCCGGCAAAAGCCAGATGATGTGTGTTGCTTTATCTACACCTCGGGGACCGGAGGACGGCCAAAGGGCGTGATGCTGACGCACCGTTCGATTCAGGCGAACATCACTGCCGCGTTGGAATTGCTTGAAGAAGGCAAGGTCGCCAGCGGCCAGCGCTTTTTGTCGCTCCTGCCATTGTCGCATTCCTATGAGCACACCGCCGGCATGCATTTACCCTTCCAGTCCAATTCCGAGGTCTGGTTCTGCGAGAGCACAGAGCAGATCGCAGCCAATCTGGTAGAGGTGTCACCAACGTTGATGACCGCCGTTCCACGGCTTTATGAAGTGCTGCATGACCGTATCATGCGCGGGGTCAGGACGAAAGGTGGCGTGTCGGAAAAGCTGTTCATGATGGCGGTCAAGCTGGGGCGGAAAAAGCTGGCTGGCCTGCATCTGCTGCCACATGAGATGATCATTGACCTCATTTGCGACAAGCTGGTTCGCACCAAGGTTCGCCAACGGCTTGGTGGTGACTTGCGCTACTTCATCTCGGGTGGCGCTGCTCTCAGCCCGGAGATCGGGACTTTTTTCATGGCGCTTGGGATCAAGCTGTTGCAGGGCTATGGCCAGACCGAGGCATCACCGCTGATTTCGGCAAACAGACCGGGCAAAATCAAGATCGAGACAGTCGGGCCGCCGGTTGCCGGGATCGAGGTTAGAATTGCCGATGATGATGAAATATTGGTGCGCGGTGACGCCCTGATGAGAGGCTATTGGCGCGATGACGCCAGCACCCGGACGACAATCCGCAATGGCTGGCTCTACACCGGTGATCTTGGGTCCATTGATGAAGATGGTTATCTGACGATCACCGGCCGGAAAAAGGACATTATCGTCAATTCCGGCGGTGACAATATTGCCCCTGGGCGCGTCGAGGCATTGCTGACCATCGAGCCGGAAATCGAACAGGCCATGGTTGATGGTGATCACCGCCCGTGGCTCTCAGCGGTGATTGTTCCCGCCGAGGATATCCGGCGTCTTGCGACCTCGCCCGACACCCTGCAGACGATAGTCGCAGACGCGGTTGAACGGGCGAATAGCCGCCTGTCACAAATTGAGCGCGTGCGGCGCTTTATCATCGCCGATGAGAGCTTCAATATGGATAACGGCCAGATGACAGCGACATTGAAGGTTCGGCGCCATGTGGTCCGCGACATGTATGGTGAGCGTCTGGCGGCGCTCTACCCGAAGAAATAGGCGGAACTGGGTCATGGCGGAGAGCGACAAGAATGGGCTGCAGGCAGGCGCTGCCTGGATTGATGGCAGGGTTATGCCGATTGCCGCCGCGCGGCTGCCAATCAATGACTGGGGCATCATCCATTCCGATATCACCTATGATGTTGTTCCGGCGTGGGATGGCGGGTTTTTCCGCCTCGATGACTATATCGGACGGTTCCAGAATTCGGTGGCGGCGCTGCGGCTTGATGTTGGCATGGACAGCCCAGCCATTGCCGCCGCTTTGACCGAGATGGTGGCAGCCTCTGGGCTTCGCAACGCCTATGTGGCGATGGTTGCATCACGCGGTGTGCCGCTGATCCCCGGAACGCGCGACCCGCGCGAATGTGGTAACCATTTCTATGCGTGGTGTGTTCCCTATATCCGCGTGATGCGTGCCGATCTGCCGGATGCCGAGCGCAGCGCCTGGATTGCAAAATCAGTGCGGCGCATCCCCGAGACAAGTGTCGATCCACGGGTGAAGAACTATCATTGGGGTGATTTCACCGCCGCCATGTTCGAGGCCAAAGACATGGGGTATGAGACCACGATCCTGCTGGATAAGGATGACAATGTAACCGAGGGACCGGGATTCAATGTCTTTGCGGTCAAGGAAGGGCGGCTGGTCACATCGGATCATGGCATGCTGGAGGGGATCAGCCGGCGCACAGTGATGGAGATGGCGACCGAGCTTGGGTTTGATGTGGAAGTGCGCCCATTACCACTGGCCGAATTTATGCAGGCCGATGAAGTGTTTATGTCAAGTTCGGGCGGCGGCGTGTTGGCGATCACCCGCGTCGACGACCGTATTTTCGCCAATGGCACAACCGGCCCGATCACCACGGCGCTGCATGCAAGATATTGGGACTGGATGTACCGGCCCGCGCTGCGCACCGAAATCACTTATCCGTAATGCTGCCAGCACTGCGCACGCCGAAGGAAGAATCAGGATATAACCGGATCGCCAGCCAGCCCCTCACCACGCCACAGGACCAGCGACAGGGTAGGTGAGTCCGGCGTTCGCAAGGCATGTTCCTGAAGCGACGCATGCTCTTTGCATTCGCCCGGGCCAAGGGTGACGGCGGGGTCACCTGCCGCCTCAAAACACGCCTCGCCACTCACCACGGCATAGATTTCCTCGGCCAGATGATGATGCCATGGATAAAACAGCCCCTGCCCCCAGAAACCAACATAGGCGCGGCCTTCATTTGTGCGGAAAAGGCCGTCTGGCCCAAAGAGCTCAAAATAGGCAAAGGCATCAAGAAAGGCGCGGCCAACCTCAGCCTCGCTATAGGTCTGTCGCCAGCTGATGACATTAATGGCGCGCCGGATCGCCTGATGAAAAGGCTGCTCACTCTGCCAGTTTTGCATGACATCAAGTGCTGGATTGATGTCAGGTGGTGTGTCCGGGATTTTCTCTGCCAGTGTCAGGTCTGTCGGCCAGGGAGTAAATGTCTGCAGAGCTGGAGTTTGATCATAAAATCGCTGCGCCTCCTGCAACAGCGCCTCACGGAGTTTCCTGCTGTCGGTCATGCGATCCTCTCCATCTCAATCACAATTCACACCGCCACCCCTACGCGGTCGCGCTGTATTGATCAATCCTGCTTCATCGCGGATTATAGTGCAAATTCTCGGATGATTATCGGAACGATTTACCCAAGATTCAAAATGTTTTGGGTTGCACAAGAGGCAACCTTGAAACAGGTCATGTTTCATCATAGGCTTTATTAGTGATAAACGTGTTCAGATAGAGTTCTCCACCATGCCACCAGTCGTGATCATCGGTCATTTCAGGTACGCCAATGCCAAACTCATGGGTGTGGGTCATGATTGGCTTGAGGAAAATGGGGATTTTTCCGGCTTTGAGGGTATGACCCACGCCGAGGCCTTTCACATCGTTCCGGACCGGGGTATGGGGCTGTTTTTCTTTGAAACAAAGGAAAAAGCGCAGGCTGCCATGCCCGGTATGCAGCAGACGATGCGCGCCTATGCCGAGATGTTTGAATGTAAGGTGACGTGGGATTTGGGGTTCTTGAATGAAACCCTCTCTGGCAAGCTCAGCACATAATTTCGATAGCTCTGATGGGGCTTGCCGGTGACTTTACGGCAATGCAGGCGGTGATAAGCGACCAAAACCCCGGTCATTTGAGGGTGGGAAGCGCCCGTTGCTGATCCGCCATGATGTTCCAGATGATCGCAAGCATAAGGATGCTGCCGCCCATCAGCGTTTGCTGCCTGACGGCCTCGTCAAGGAAAATCCAGACCCACAAGGGCGCGAAAAACACCTCGGAGAGTGCCAGCAGGGTCAATTTTGCCGCCGGCAGCGCCGTTGAGCCAAGCGTGAACAGCAATAGCCCCATCCCCATCTGAAAGATTCCAAGGCCTGTTGAAATGGCAAAATCAGTGGCCTGAATGGTAAGCGTCTGGCCCGACTGAACACAGAGCAGCGCCATGATCGGAATGCTCAAAAGCCCGGATATCAGGACAGCCGGCATCATGTCGCTGGATTTGCCCCGGCGCAGCAAGATCGTAAAGACGGCAAAACCAAGTGCCGCCGCCAGCGCCGCCAGATCCCCCAGCAGGGCAGCCTGTCTGGTATCGCCAAGCACCATGACGAGAACACCGCTCAGCGCGATAAGGATCGCCACCCAAGTCTGCCAGCGGACAATTTCTCCCAGAAAAGTGCGGGCGAGAATCGCCGTCATGAAAGGGGCGGTGGAGAACAACAGCAGAGTGTTGGCAACCGAGGTGTTCTGCAGCGAATAAATCCCCGCAACATAAGACACGACAAGGGCAAGACCACACGCCACACCGGACAGACCCTTGCCAAGCGCCAGACGGATCGGGTTCTGCCGTGTCATCACATAAATCACGGCGCACAGAAACAGTGACATGCTGACCGAGCGATGCAGCACAATCTGCCACACCGATGCCGTTTCAATCAGCCGGACGCCAATGCCGGACGCCGACCAGCATAACCCGGCCAGAAGAACAAAGATGACAGCCCTATTATTGGTGATTTTTCAGCATCCCGTCGCAAAACAAACTTGGTACATTGTAGATTGTACGGACAAACTGCCAGCACCACCTGCCGCGCCATACGCCACCATGGAGCATGGTCTCACCTTAGGCGCGCCCTAGCGGCTGTCAAGCGGTGGCTTTGGGGTATTTTGGGATGATTTTGGGGTGTGTGGATTAATGGTTGGAGCGGTTTGCGTTCTTTCGCATGCTACCACCCCATCAGTGAGCGAAGGATCATCCCAAAACCGATCGCCCCAAATATTGTGCCAAAGACCGCCTCGCTGACTCTTCGAAAGCGGTCATAAAGGCGGCGGATATGCCCAACCGAGAAAAGCAAACCATAGCCACCATAGATCACAAACAGGATCAGCGAGGACATGGTCGCAAATAAAAGCAATAGTGACAGGGATGTGGTTGCCCCTCCAACAAACGTCGAGAGAGACCCCCACAAAAGAGCGACCTTTGGATTTGTCGCGGTGACTGTAAATCCATAGGCAGTGTCACGCCAAAAGCCGTTTCCCTGTGATGGTCCGATTTCGCTCGCCGATCCGGTTAATGCAGCGCGCCATCCCTTGTAACCAAGCCACGACAGATACAGGCCACCCGCAATCCCAAGAACACCAAGCAAGGCTGGAAATCTCTGAAATAACGCACCAAGGCCGGTAGCTGTCAACAAAGCCCAGCCAAAGCCACCCAAGGCAATTCCGAAGGCAACTGTCAAAGCTGCTTTGCGACCAGATCCAAGGCCATGTGAGGCGACCGCAACCATGTTGGGCCCCGGCGAGATGGCAGCAGCAGACAAGGCTGCCCACGCCGCAAAAATCGTTATATATGTGTCAAGCATGTCACTCTCTTCATTGATGTTGATCACTGGATATCATATTGCGTTGCGCAGATGCTTCGATTATCATCGAACTATGAAAGATGGACCAGATATAGCCCGGATTGCCTCGCTGATCGGTGATCCTGCGCGTGCCAACATGTTGACAGCGCTCATGGGCGGCAAAGCACTTACGGCAACAGAGCTGTCCCAAGAAGCGGGCATCACCCTGCAAACTGCAAGTTCCCACTTAAAAAAGCTAAGTGACGGGCATTTGCTTGCCTTACGTAAACAAGGTCGCCACCGTTATTTTTCACTCTGCAATGAGGAGGTTGCCCAGGTAATTGAGACTATGATGGGACTGGCCGCGGGAACCGGCCATACACGCACCCGCACAGGACCTCGCAATGCCGAGCTTCGCAAAGCCCGTATCTGTTACAATCACCTTGCCGGACATCTGGGCATAGAGCTCTATCGCGGCTTAACAGCGCGCAATTTTCTCAAGATCGCTGAAAATGGATTGGAATTGACCGGGGTTGGTGCCGATTTTATGCAGGATTTCGGCATTGACCTTGATGGTTTGCGGCAAAAGAAATCAGTTATGTGTCGGGAATGTTTGGACTGGAGCGAACGTCGCTCACATCTTGCTGGCAATCTTGGCCGGGCAATCATGAGCCAGATTGGACATCTTGGATGGGCATCACGCGTGCCAGAAAGTCGTGTGATCCAGTTTACCAGAACGGGAGAAACACAATTTCAAAGATGGTTTCAGGTAAAAAACTAGCGTCGGGCGTTTTTCGGGTAAGAGTCTGACAACATTGTCCACAGGGAACGCCCACAACAACATTCAATTTTTCTCGCATTGGCGAATTAGATGAAAATTATTGACCTTTTCTCCCTTACACTCGGACCGGCTTTCACCTGTCTTCGGTTTGTGGCAAACTATGCCACAGGAGATTCACATATGCGTTCAACACTACTTGGCATTTTAATTTTGCTGTTTGCTAATCCGGTCACTGCAGACACGACTAACAGGGCGCTTCAGGTGTCACCAGTCCCGGGACTTTTTGTGGGAGGTGTTGGCCTGCTGTGCGAAAGCTCCGGAAACGATGACACATTTGTTTTGCTCACAAAAGACCGTGAAACAGCTGGCAGCGCTATATTTGATGGCGATGATGTCTCTTACGAAATGATGTCTTTGATTAGGAAAACACCGGATATCTACGCCTATGGTATTTACGAAGCCTTGGTGATCAATCGCCAGAGCCTTGCGCTGAAGAAAGACGGAAAAAATTATTTATGCGAAATTCAAAGCATAGGCGACCTTCATAAATCAGCAGAGATGCATTTGCAGATGCTGTTGAGGAAGAACAAGATATAGAGCCTTCAGACTTCCCTACATTAATATTGGTAATGCTCTATTTGCTAACGCAAACACAAGCCTAACAGCGAGCTGGGGTGGAAATTGCGTCGCCCCCCATAAAGCCTCTCAAAACAACATGTCTGCACGATATCTGTGCCTTGCAGACACCAATAAGAATAATAACGAAACCAACAGTGCGATAACACATCAGATTGATGGCTTAACAGCCTCATTTTTAGAGAAATTTTTAGGATGATTTTTCGGGAGGTTTTTCGGGAGATTTTTAGGTAAAATGGTCGGAGCGGCGGGATTCGAACCCACGACCCCTACACCCCCAGTATAGTGCGCTACCAGGCTGCGCTACGCTCCGGCCATGGGCATGTTATACCGGCGAGAACACGCCTGCGCAATCGCAAATTCTGGCGCGTGATCGCGAGTATAAATGCCCCACGGTGATTGGGAACCACAGACGATCCGTGCTGGTGTCAGCAGAAGCTGTTTGGGGATGATCGGAACCAGCCGCCCGCGTCAGGTACCAAGATTGGCTTTGATGCGACCAATATCTGCCTGCGCCTCAGACAGCAATGCCAGCGCCTCATGCAATTGGCCCTGCAACGCGGGCGCGGTGCCAATGGGCCGCCCCTCCCCCTCATCGCCAGAGGTGAGGAGTTTCTGCGCACCCTTGATGGTATAGCCATCACGATAGAGAAGGTCCCGAATACGGACGAGCAAATCAACATCATCAGGACGATAATAACGCCGCCCACCATTGCGTTTCAGCGGTGCAAGCGTTTTGAATTTCGATTCCCAGAAGCGCAGCACATGCGCCGGGACATCGAGCATCTCGGAGACTTCGGAAATCGTCCTGAAAGCACCATCTGCCTTCGCGGTCATGACTATTGATCTACCCGGTTTTTCAGGATATGTGAGGGACGGAAAGACAGAACACGGCGCGGAGTGATAGTCGCCTCAACGCCTGTTTTTGGGTTCCGCCCAACGCGTTCGCGCTTTGACTGTACGGAGAACGTGCCAAAGGATGACAGCTTCACCTCCTCACCAGCCTCAAGGCTGACGCACATTTCCTCAAGCACTGATTCGACCAGCTCAGCTGATTCATTGCGGGATAAACCAATATTTCGATAGACAGCCTCGGTGAGGTCTGCACGTGTGAGCGTTCTAGACATTGGGAAACGCTAATCTGCTTTGGCAATCAAGTCAATTCGCTTGGGCAGGAAAATGATCGCAAGGCGTCTATTTCTGGGGACGGCCGTATTTAACCAGCGTTGCACCCCAGACAAGACCACCGCCAATGGCCTCAAAAGCAACAACCTCACCATTCTTGATTCGGCCATCACCCACAGCAACCGAAAGGGCCAGCGGGATTGAGGCGGCGGAAGTGTTGGCATGCCTGTCAACGGTGCGGACGACACGATCGGACGGCAGCTGCATTTTCTTCTGCATGCCGTCGATGATTCGGATGTTGGCCTGATGCGGCACCAGCCAGTCAACGTCGGCAACGCTCATATTGGCGGCGGCAAGCGCCTCATCCATCACCGAGGACAATTTCTCAATCGCATGCCGGAATACCTTGTTGCCTTCCATGCGGACATGCCCCACGGCGGCAGAGCTGGAGGGGCCGCCATCAACATAGAGAATATCACGGTGCGCGCCATCAGCATGCAAAACTGACGATCTGATCCCCCAGTCAACCGCGTCATCATCGCGTTCCAGAATAACCGCCCCCGCGCCATCACCAAACAGCACGCAGGTCGACCGGTCCTGCCAGTCGAGGATCTTGGAAAAGCTCTCTGCACCGATCACCAGTGCCCGCCGCCCACGCCCCGTGCGCAGCATCGCATCCGCAATATCGAGCGCATAGACGAAGCCAGCGCATACCGCCTGAACATCAAAGGCAACAGCGCCGCTGGCGCCCAGTTGATGCTGGAGCTTGGTGGCTGTCGAGGGGAAGGTGTCATCCGGTGTTGTCGTCGCCACGATGATGAGGTCAATGTCTGCGCCTTCGAGGCCAGCACGCTGCAACGCCTGCAAGGCAGCCTCACGCGCCATGTCGGAGGTCAGTTCGCCATCGGCAACGATGTGCCGCTGGGTGATACCGGTTCGCTGGCGAATCCACTCATCATCGGTGTCGACAAAGGCGCTCAAATCCTCGTTGGTCAGGATTTTTTCCGGCAAATAAGCGCCGACAGAAATCATCAGAACACTGGCATCAGGCATCGGCCAACTTTCTGTTTTCCCGAATGGCATTGGCTTTCTCAATGGCATTGCTGACATCGGGAATGAACCCATGGTCAACCAGTTCCGTGGCGACCCTGATGGCGTTTGAAAAGCCGATCTTGTCAGTTCCCCCATGCGATTTCACAGCAATGCCATTCAGCCCCAGAAACACCGCACCATTATAGTGACGGGGGTCCATGTGGCGGCGCAATTTGGTCAGGGATGGACGCGCAAACAGATAGCCAAGTTTTGCCATCATAGAGTTTTTGAAACTGCGGCGCAGCAATGTGGAAAACATGGCGGCCACACCCTCGGCTGTTTTCAGCGCAATGTTACCGGAGAAACCATCCGTCACCACGACGTCGATGCTGCCATCAACAAGGCTGGAGCCCTCAACAAATCCCTGATAATTGACCCCGAGCTCCGGGTCAGCAAGCTGCTGCGAGGCAAGGCGCAGGTAATCATGCCCTTTCTGTTCTTCCTCGCCTATATTCAACAGCGCCACACGTGGGCTTGGTTTGTCGGTCAGGCTGTGGAAAAAGGCCTGTCCCATCAGCGCAAACTGGACAAGATTTTCCTCATCACATTCAAGATTGGCTCCGAGGTCGAGCATGCACATAATATCGCGCTCAGTCGGGAAAAAACCAGCAATCGCCGGACGGGTCACACCTGGCATGGTGCGCAGCTGGAGTTTTGACATCGCCATCAGCGCGCCGGTATTGCCGGCTGACACAATGGCATCCGCCTCGCCCGCAGCAACCGCTGCAATCGCCAACCACATCGAGGTTGATTTGCCCCGGCGAACCGCCTGTGACGCGGTATCACCGGCCGAGACCGACTCCAATGTGTGGACAATTTGGGCATCACGCAGATGAGTTGTGTGGCTGAGAAGCGGGCGAATGCGGTCTGCATCACCAAAAAAGACCATGTCGATATGCGGGTAATGCCCCTTCGACAAATCGGCACCGCTGATCACGCAATCAGGGGCATTGTCACCCCCCATTGCATCAAGCGCAATCCGCATGCTTCCGGATTTAGATGTTCCAGACAGGTGAGCCTCCCAATATTGCGGCTATTCTGGTTTTCTCAACGCCGCCAGACCGGCAAATGGATGTTCGTCCGACACATCCTCTTGAGTCAGACTATCCGCAGATGTGGGCGATTTTGGCCAGGGTGTCACGGCAACACCCACCGTTTGGGCCACCATTTCACCAATATCAATCGCCCCGCCCACCAGCGGTTCCGCTTCGTTTAAATCGACTTCGATGCCATCGTCATTTTCAGCTTTTCGAACATATCGCTCTTCGATGGTAAAATCCACCAATTCCGGCACATGATCATCCGTTATCACACAACGCTGGACAACCCGGGCCGACAGAGTGCCAGTCACATCCCAGCAATCACGCGCCACTTTACGAACTGTGACCATGGCGCGCATATCCTCAATCGAGACAAAATCAAAGCGCGCAACCAGCTCGACGATCTCCGCTGTTGTCGGCTGAATGGTAAATTTCCGTGCTTTGCCTGACGCAAAACGGTCAACGGACAACTCGGAGGATAGGGTTAGGATTTCCATCGCTTTATATCCAGATTGCGGCTGCCCGATTATCGTGCCGCTCAGACGTCGCCAAGCCGGAGTTCGCCATTCAGCATGTCCCCGGCATCAGCGGTTTCAAGCGCCGCCGCCAACGCCAGCACATAGTCAACGAGTCCGCTCTGACGCGCGTCGGGCTCATCTACACCGCGCAGAAGATTGCGTTCAAGCGCCTCGGCGAGCGCCTCACGATCATCATTATCAATCGCCGTGGTATAGGCATCAAGCCGCCCCATAAAGGCCTCAGCCATAACCCGGACACGCTTTGATACACCAAGATCGCCTGCCCCCATCTCCCGCAGCGAGAGATCCATGTCGGCAAACATCGAGTCAAATAGATGCTGGCTGAGATCGCGCCCATTTTCACCAAGTTCCTTGAGACGGCGCATGACCAGTGAGACAACCAGCGCCAGCGCATCAAACCGCCCATCAACGTCATCGGTCACACCATATTTGGCAAACAGATCAGGGCGGCGGGCAATCTCGATTGCCGCACCATACAGGCGTTCATGCGCAGTCATCTGGCGTTCACGGCCCCAATTGAGCAGATTTGACACCCAGCCTTTTTCTTTGCTTTTCATCTGTGTAACATCCGACTATTGTGACGGCGGCGACAGCGCTACCTCTCGCGCGAAGTAATACAGCAGGACTTCAAATATGGCCAGTGATTCCAGACTCCCATCCCGCTTGCGGCAATTTGTCATGCCGCTGTGGGCACCTATTATTGCCGGGGTTATCTTTGTCAGCCTTGCCGGCTGCGAGTCAAAAACCATGACGCATGGACATTCGATAGATGAGGCTATGCTCGATGAAATCCGCATTGGTCAAAGCACCCGCATTGATCTGCTGGCCAGTTTTGGAAAGCCAAGTTTCAATGGCGCCTTCAATTCCGGCAAAATCTATTATGTCAGCCAGTATATGATCGAACCGGCAGGCGGTAAGAAACAGACGGAAACACGCCAGATAGTTGCCTTTACTCTCAACGGCGATGATATCGTCACCGCCATCGACCTGATTGACGAGACAAGCGGAAGAAATGTTGTCTATCTGGATGAGAAAACTCCGACACCGGGTGATAATTTTGGTGCGATTGATCAGGTTTTCTCAAATCTGAAGCGCCGCCGCAACGACTAGCAGGAGATCAGCAGCAGGGCTGGCGAACGGCCCGCAAAAATCGCCCCTGCACGGATGTGCGCTCAGGTTTGGCTTGGTTTTGGTTGGTTCAGCTCAGTCCGGTTTGATTTGGGGCGCCTGCCCCATTTCGACAACACGTTCGTTCTGGGCAATCTTGTCAAGAACAGCATTGATAAATCCGACATCACCACCCACCGCGTCACCAAGGCCCGCATATTCGCTGACAACTGCGCGCGCTGGCAAATGTGGCATCTGACAGAGCTCCAACGTGCCAGCGCGCAACAACGAGCGTTCGATCAGCGTGAGGCGGTCAAGTTCCCACCCAGATGCCAGACAGGACGCAATCATCTTATCAAGGGTGTCAGCATCGGCTTCCATGCCCGCATAAAGAGCCGCAAAATGTTCCTGATCGAGATCCTTCACCCGAAAGGATTTAATCACATCCGGCGCGTAATGCTCCAGAAATTCAGGGGCGATACTGACCGCTGATTTGCCAGACATCAGCGCCTGATAACATACCTGAATGGCAGCAAGGCGCGCCGCAGACCGGCGGCGGACAGGCACGGGTTTCAAGGGTTGTGAATCACGTGCCATCGTGGCCAAACTCCCGCCGCATCGCCGCCATCACTATCGCAGCCCGCGCCGCGTCACCGCCCTTGTCCTTGCGGGCAGGATCGGCCCGCGCCCACGCCTGATCCTCATTTTCAACTGTCAGAATGCCATTGCCAATGGCCATATTCTCGGCAAGTGCCAGATCCATCAAACCACGCGCAGACTCATTGCAGACCGTATCGTAATGGCTGGTCTCACCGCGGATGACACAGCCTAGCGCGATATAGCCATCAAAATGCCTGTCACCTGAATGCGCTATGGCAATTGCGGCGGGAATTTCCAGGGCACCGGGCACACTCACGCGCTCAAAACTACAACCAGCCGCCTGCAACACGGCGATTGCACCTTCTGCCTGTGCATCAGCCAGTTCGGCATAGAAACGCGCCTCAACAATTAGAAAATGTCCTGACATTTAAAAATCCCTTATTCGCCCTAAACTCTTGAGTATCAAAAACTCCGGGTCATCAAAGATTCCGGGTCATCAAAGATTCTGGGGCATCAAAGACTCCGGGGCATCAAAGCCAGATGACTCCAGCTAGCCATCTGACCACGCAAATTGCCATTCGCCTGTTTGATAGCAGATAGGCACGGCGAAAGCCATGCAGGTGATTACGATGACTGGTTTTGCCGATAATCAGCAAGCCGCGCAACATACCGTGCCAGCATGTCGATTTCCATATTGAGTTTTTGCCCGACAGTGATCCGGCCAAGCGTTGTCACCTGCCAGCTATGTTCGATCACATTGACAGAAAATTCGCGCCCACTGACCGCATTCACCGTCAGTGACACCCCATCAAGCGTGATTGAGCCCTTCTGCGCGACAAAACCAGCCAGATCAGCCGGTGCCTCAAACCATACCTCATGGCTGTCACCGATTGGCCTGATCGATTTCACCTCGGCCAGACCATCAACATGACCGGACACCATATGGCCCCCAAGCTCATCACCAAGGCATAATGCCCGTTCCAGATTGATGACATCACCCTCGGCCCAGTGGCCAAGCGTTGTTACATTGACGGTCTCAGCCGATGCCGCGACCTCAAAACTGTGCGCATCGCGGGAAATCACGGTCAGACAGATGCCTGAATGCGCGATTGACGCACCGATGGCAATTTCATTGCAGGGCCAGCTACAGCCAACACGCACCACACGATCTGCCCTGTCATCTACAGAAATGATCGTTCCCGTTGCTGTTACAATGCCTGTGAACATAACTGATTTTCCCGCTGGCGATCCGCAGACCACCCCAATCTATTTAAACTTTGCTGGCTCAATTTTCACGCGAGCGCCGGTCAAGAACAAGCCATCGATCATCACCAAGACGCCCCTCATCGCTGAGCATATAGTGTGTCCGGTCCGGCAACGCCAGCTTTGACATACCGTTGATGGCCGGGATTGCGTCACCGCCGATCAGATGATGGCTCTGCGTCCAGACAATCCGGTCAATCAAATCATGCGAGAACAGGCTACCAGATAAGCCAGCGCCAGCCTCAACCATTACAGTGTTGCACCCGGCGGCGGCGATTGCCTGCATCGCGGCCAGAAGGTTGAGCCGACCATCCGCATCCGACGGCAGTTCGGTAAGTGTGACCCCGGCATCAGCAAGCGCGGCCATCCCGTCAGAGGGTGCGCCTTTTTGGTGGAACAGCGTCAGAGGTGCCCTGTCGAGCGTTTTGACAAGTGCGGATGACCCCGGCGTGCGCAAATTTGCATCGAGAACGAACCGGGCCGGACTGTCAGCTTCAAGCCCCGGCAAACGGCAGGTAAATTCCGGATCATCGGCAAGCACCGTGCCAATCGCCGAGAGCAACGCGTCGCTACGGCTGCGCAACAGATGAACATAGCGCCGCATCTGCGGGCCTGTCAGCCAGCGCTTGTGGCCATCTGCCAGCGCAATCATCCCATCGAGCGAAGTCGCCGTTTTCCATGTCACAAATGGGCGTGAAGCGGTCAGCCGGGTAAGGAATCCAGCCAGCACACGCCCCGCCTCAGCGGCGCAGACACCAACATCAACAGTGATGCCAGCCGCGCGCAGCCGATCGATGCCCGCCCCATTGACACGTTTGTCGGGATCAGCAACGGCGATCACAACGCGCGCGATTTTACGGGCGATCAGAGCATCGGCACAGGGGTCGGTCTGGCCTGTATGGGCACAGGGTTCAAGGGTTACATAGGCAGTGGCACCAGCGAGCAGTGCCGCAGGTGCTTTTGCCATAGCCTCGGTCTCGGCATGGGGGCGGCCGGCCTTGGCGGTATGGCCAACAGCCAGAAGCTGGCCGGCAGCACCGACAATCGCGCAGCCTACCGGCGGGTTGTCAGCCGTTCGCCCTTCGGCGCGGCGCGATGCAGCAATGGCAACCCGCATCCAGCGGCAGTCTCTGGTATCGGTTTTCCGGACAGCAGATTTGTCAATCGCCAAGTTCTTTGTCCACAAACGCCTCAAAATCCTTTGCCTCGCCGAAATTGCGATACACCGACGCATAACGGATATAGGCGACATGATCGAGTTCGTGTAACGCCGCCATCACCAATTCACCGACATGCACAGACGGAACATCGCCCTCGGCGAAGCTCTCCAGCTTGCGGACAATGCCATTAATGGCGCGCGCTGTGTCTTCCGGGTCAACATCACGCTTGCGAAGGGCGATCTGGAAGGAGCGTTCAAGTTTTTCACGCTCAAACACCGAGCGCGTGCCATTTCGCTTAACGACGCTGATCTCGCGCAGCTGCACCCGCTCAAAGGTGGTAAAACGGGCCTCACAATTGCCACATAGACGGCGCCGCCTGATTGCAGCGCCATCTTCAGCAGGTCGAGAATCCTTTACCTGCGTTTCCTCATTTCCACAAAAGGGACAAATCATCTTCCTGCGCCACGCTACATATTGTTAGTGCCGGAAGTGTACACACTATTGATAGATTGGGAAAGCCTGACATAGTGTCCGTACCTTCTCGCGGACCTCTGCCTCAACCTTGCCATTATCAGACGGGTTGGCGGCGAGACCGTCAAAGACATCGCCAATCAAATGACCGATCTGGATGAATTCAGCCTGACCAAAACCGCGTGTTGTTCCCGCTGGTGTGCCAAGGCGGACACCTGATGTCACCATCGGCGGCTGTGGATCAAAGGGAATGCCATTCTTGTTACAGGTGATGCCAGCATGTTCCAGCGACACCTCGGTGATGTCACCGGTCAATCCCTTTGGCCGCAAATCAACCAGCGCAAGATGCGTGTCAGTGCCGCCCGATACAATCGCCGCCCCACGCTCAACAAGCGTTTCGGACAGAATGTGGGCGTTGGCGACCACACGCTCAATATAGTCACGGAATTCAGGCCGCAGCGCCTCGCCAAAAGCAACTGCCTTGCCAGCGATGGCATGCATCAACGGCCCGCCCTGAAGTCCGGGGAATACCGCAGAATTGAATTTCTTGCCGAGCGCCTCGTCATTGCACAGGATGATACCGCCCCGACCAGCACGCAGCGTTTTGTGCGTTGTCGATGTAACAACATGCGCATGCGGCACCGGGTTCGGATGCACCCCTGCGGCAACAAGGCCGGAGATGTGCGCCATATCGACCATCAGATAGGCTCCCACCTCATCGGCAATCTTGCGGAAAGCCGCAAAATCAAGCGTGCGGGGATAGGCAGAACCGCCTGCCAGGATCATCTTTGGCTGGCATTCCTTGGCCTTGGCCAGCAGCTCATCATAATCAACCTGGCCAGTTTCAGCATCCACGCCATATTGTTCGGCGTTGAACCACTTACCCGACAGGTTCGGCGCGGCGCCGTGGGTGAGATGGCCACCGGCGGCCAGTGACATGCCAAGAATGGTATCGCCGGGCTGCAGCAGTGACAGGAATACTGCCTGATTGGCCTGGGCACCGGAATGCGGCTGTACATTGGCATAGTTACAGCTGAACAGCTGTTTCGCCCGGTCGATGGCGAGTGTCTCGACAACATCCATATATTCACAACCACCGTAATAGCGCCGGCCCGAATATCCTTCAGCATATTTATTGGTAAGGACTGATCCCTGTGCTTCCATGACCGCAACACTGACAATGTTTTCAGAGGCGATCATCTCGATCTGGTCCTGCTGGCGGATCAACTCATGCTCGATCGCCGCTGCGATTTCAGGATCGCTTTCGCGCAAGGTTGCTGAGAAAAAGCCGTCCATGACGCTTTGCTGTCTGATGTCATCCATAATACTGTTCTCCATATTCCGTCAAATGGCATTGTGCCACTAAAACAATTAATCGGCCCCCTGAAACACGCATTGCGCGACCCTCACTATTTGGGAAGCTCTGTCAATTTGTCAACGCGCCTTTGATGACGCCCGCCCTCAAACTCTGTCTGCAAAAAGGCGTCAACACATGCAAGCGCCGTTTCTGGCGCAATCAATCTCTCACCAAGCGCAAGCACATTGGCATCATTATGTTGGCGGCACAGACGGGCAGCAACAGGGTCCGATACCAGCGCGGCGCGCGCCCAGGAAAACCGGTTTACCGCAATTGAAATGCCTATACCACTTCCGCAAATCGCAATGCCGCGCGCACGCGTATCATCCCGCAACGCCTCTGCCAGCTTTGCGCCAAAATCAGGATAATCGACTGATTCATTGGCAGTTGGCCCCAGATCCCGCACTTTATAGCCTGAAAGCATCAAATGCGCCGCCACCTGTGCGCGCAGCTCACACCCGGCATGATCAGAGGAGAGGTAAATCACATCTGAATAGCCTGCTGATGAATGCCCTGCTGGTGAATGCCCTGTTGGCGTCCCGTCAATCAAAGTTGATTCCTCTTCAAAAAACCCGACCACCCGGCCGGCTCACGCTCCACACCGCGTCAACGAATGTAGGGCCCTCCGCATAACGTTTTTCCGGCACGCAATCCAGCGAAAAATCCAACCCAGCTGTTGCAGGGCAAAGGCTGAACGGGGGACGCGTTTGGCGTAAACCCGTGTTTCATGTGAATTTGTTGTGTGTTTTTAGAAAAAAAATTAATTTTCTGTCGACAAACACATGATTCGTGCATACCGTGTTAAAAAAAAAAAAAAAAAACCGGGTTTAGGGAGAGTCCAGTGACCGTCAACGGTCAGGGGATAAAGAAACAGCAAGGCATGTGCCTTGCTTTTTCATTTTAGGCGCTTTTTCATTATAGGCGCTTTTTCATTTTAAGGGCTTTTTTCGATTTCGAAGACTTGGAGCAGCCATCACATCTCGTGACTGGGTAGCCTACAAATATGGGTTCCGCCGGCTGGCAAGAGAGCGCACCCGACCTGATCACCACATCGACGACTGCGAACAACACAGCCGCGATCAGCGTTGATGCCGCCATCTTGCGCCAGAGCATTGGTTTTGCCGGTGCCGAGGTTGCATGTCCCTGCTCAATTTCAGCCGGCGGGCGGACGCCGAAGGGAAGACTCATCAAAAAAACCCACCACCACAGCAGGATGTAGACCACAAGTCCCGAGACAAAATCCATCAGCCGCTCACTTCCTCAAGTTCAATCAGCGTACCGCAGAAATCCTTGGGATGCAGAAACAAAACAGGGTTTCCATGCGCACCGGTCCGCGGTGTGCCATCACCAAGCACACGCGCGCCCGTGCCCACCAATTGATCACGCGCCGCGAGAATGTCAGCCACCTCATAGCATATGTGGTGAATGCCGCCATCCGGGTTGCGCCCGAGAAAGGACACAATCGGCGAGCCCTCACCAAGCGGTTCCATCAATTCAATCTTCACATTTGGCGCAGTCACAAAAACCAGACGCACACCATGTTCGGGCAGATCCTGTGGCTGGCTGCACTCAGCGCCAAGGCTGGTCTGCCAGGTGGCACTGGCGGCCTCAACATCCGGCACGGCTATCGCGACGTGATTAACACGACCGATCATGCGATCATATCCTCGGCGTCAGGGTCGTGTGCGTCATCAGGGTCACCGGCACCACCTGCAATATCCCCCTGCGCGACGCGAATGACATGCACATGCGCAATCGGCCGCAGGCCAAACATGGATTTGGCGACGCGGCGCACCGCCTGTGAGGTCACCTCCTCAACCGAAGCGTCACTGCGGCGCGCGCTACGGCCAAGCACGGCAATCGCGTCCTCGATGGCGATACTGGCGGCAGCAATGTAATCATCCGCCGCGTTCTTGTTGCTGATCCCGGTCTGTGAAATCGTCGGCACCGCACAGAGCGCGCCTGAGCTGTTCAGAACGACACTGGCGGTGACGGCACCATTCCACAACATCCGCCGCCGGGCGCGCAACATATCCGATTGAACCTCGATAATCTGTCCGCCCTCATGGGTGAGCGCGCCGGTGTGAACATCATCAATGATTTCAGCCCGGTAATTGCCATCATCACCAGACGAACGCCCATTCAGGCGGATCATCGCACCATTGTCGGGAATGATGGTCTGCGCGACCTGGCAGCTTTTGGCCAGTTCAGCATGCGCCATCAAATGGCGCGCCGTTCCATGCACTGGAATGGCAATCTGGGGCCGGATAAGCCCATACATCTCGACCATTTCATCGCGTGATGGATGGCCCGAAACATGCACCGGCGCATCCTCATCGGTAACCAGCTTGATTTTCCGGCGGATCAGCATGTCCTGAACCTTGCTGATGGCATTTTCGTTGCCGGGAATCTGGCGTGATGAGTAGATCACCGTATCACCGGCCTCCAGCGAGACCGATTCATGCGCGCCCGCCGCAATCCGCGCCATTGCAGCGCGCGGCTCCCCTTGCGTACCGGTGCAGATGACCACCAGATGCTCGCGCGGCACAAGTTCGATATCCCCCTCAGGGACGAAATCGGGCAGATCCCGCAAATAACCAACCTCACGCGCCGCCGACATGGCGCGGTTCAGCGCCCGGCCAACAATGGCAACCGACCGGTCATTCGCCTGCGCCGCCTTCACGATCGAGTCAATGCGCGCCACATTACTGGCAAAACAAGTCACCGCGACACGGCCCGTTGCCTCAGCAATCACCTTTTTCAGCCCCTCACATGCCTCAGACTCGGACCCAGTTCGCCCTTCGACCATCGCGTTGGTGGAATCACCGACCATCGCCAGAACACCCTCCGTGCCAATCTCGGCAAGGCGCTCGCTATCAGTGTCGGTCCCCAAAATCGGCGTTTTGTCGAATTTCCAGTCACCGGTGTGCAGGACAACCCCAGCCTCAGTGCGAATGGCAAGTGCAGCGGGATCTGGGATCGAATGGCTGAGACCAACCAACTCAATGTTGAAGGCGCCAATCTGTTCAACCGCGCCCATGCCAAGTTCGATTAGCGGTACCTCATGGTCAAAGCGTGACTCCGCCAGCTTGCGACGCAGCAACGCAAGGGTGAACGCACTGCCATATATGGGGCATTGAATGCGGTTCCAAAGATAGGGGATAGCACCCAGATGATCCTCATGCCCGTGCGTGAGAACGAGGCCCGCCAGCTTGTCACGGCGCTTTTCGATAAAGGTCAGGTCAGGCAGGATGACGTCAATCCCGGGGGTGCTTTCATCGGGAAAGGAAATGCCAAGATCAACCATCAGCCAGCTGTCACGGTAATGATAGAGGTTGGCGTTCATGCCAATCTCTCCGGACCCACCAAGTGGCACAAACAGCAAATCGTCCGTCTTATACATCTGAATTCCGTTTCATCAGTTGCGCCTGTTTCGCGCATGAATTTCAACAAGACCCTTTACCGTCAGATCAGGATCAACCATGGTAATGCCCGGCACATGAACGGCAAACAGGCTGGCAAGGCCGCCCGTCGCGATTGCCGGCAGGGATTTGCCATATTGGCCGCGCAGCCGGGTCAACAGACCGTCGATCATGCTTACATAGCCCCAGAACACCCCAGATTCCATTGCCGAGACGGTATTTTTTCCCAAAATCGGCAAATCATCGGCCCATGGGCGCACCTCAAGACGCGGCAATTGCGCCGCCGCGCGTTCCAGAGCCTCAACAGACAGATTGACACCGGGAGCAATGATGCCGCCTTCATAGGCACCGTCAGCGGCAATCAGATCGAGCGTGGTCGCCGTGCCAAAATCAAGAATGATCGCTGGCAGGCTGTGGCTTGCCTTGGCACCAACCGCATTGACCAGACGGTCGGCGCCTGCCTGTTCTGGCTGGTCAATATTGACCTGAATGCCAAGATCAAGATCGGCACTGCCGACCACCATGGCTGTACAGGAGAATAGACATTGCGTCGCGCTCTGCACCAACGGTGTGAGCCCGGGAACAACGCTGGCAATAATCACCCCATCGACAGTTTTGGCAGCATCACCAAGGCTGTCAGCAAGGAGCGCCTGAAAGGCAGTTTCAGATAGGCCGGTATCGCTGGCAAACCGCCACAGACCTGTCTGCCGGTCACCATCATAGAGGGCGGCAACAATATTCGTGTTGCCTATATCGAGCGCCAGCAGCATCAGACCTGTCCCATCAGTTCGACGTCTCCAGTGGAGATATGGTGCGTCACGCCATCATCAGCAAGCAGAGTGAGGGTGCCATCCTCAGCAAGATCAGTGAAAACACCGCTGATGGCCATATCGGCACAATGCACCGTCATCTGCTGCTGGCGATGAACACAATGCGAGAGCCATTCGGAACGAACAGGGGAAAATCCAGTCTCGGCATAAGCCGCATAGCGGCGCGCCAGCTGTGTGCAATAAGCAGTGGCAAGAGCATGGGGGGTGACGCTGACCCCAGCAAAATCACCCATTGCCACCGGTGGAAAGACGGCATCATCAAGCGGGGCGACCGGGGCAATATTGACCCCCGTGCCGACGATCAGATTGTCGCCCGACGCCTCTATCAGAATTCCGCAAAGTTTTCCCCGCCCGGCAATGACAACATCATTCGGCCATTTAAGACCAATGGCCTTGTTCACAATGTAACCGGCGATCACATCACGAATGGCAAGACAGGCAACGAATGACAGGCCAAACCAGCGATCCGGCGGAAATGGAGGTTTCAGCAGGACAGAATAATACATGCCGCCCTGTTCAGAGGCCCAGGAGCGGCCACGCCGTCCCCGCCCCGCCGTTTGTGTTCCAACAAGAAAGCCGACTCCTTCAGCAGCGCCATCAGCCGCCGCCGCGCGGACCAGATCGGACGAGGATGTTGCCGTTTCAACGACAGTAATGGGCCAGTCGGCAATAGAGACCGTCACGTCCGCCCCCACCCCCTAACGGGCACCACCCATCAGCGCAATGGCAGCGGTGTCAGTCGCGGTCAATACACCGCCAAGACCCACAAAAAACAGCAGGATCACGGCCATCGAAACACCAAGAACGAGCTTGTTGACCGCCGGTATTTCCGCATCAAGCGGGGCGTCCGTGTCCTCAAAATACATCAGACGGATAATCCGCAGATAATAAAAGGCACCCACAACCGACATCACCACGCCGATCACCGCCAACGGCACGAGGCCAGCCTGAACCGCCGCAAGGAACACATACCATTTGCCAAAGAACCCGGCCAATGGCGGAATGCCAGCCATCGAGAACATCATCACCAGAAGGCCTATGGCAAGCAGCGGATGCGTCCGCGAAAGACCCTTGAGATCAACAATCTTGGTCGCCGCCTGACCATCGCGGCGCATCAGCAGAATGATGGCAAAGGTGCCAGCCCCCATGAATACATAGCCGGTCATATAGATCATCACACCAGCCGCACCGGCAGGAGTTCCGGCAGCAAGGCCAGCAAGCGCATAGCCCATATGGGCAATCGAGGAGTAAGCCATCATCCGCCTGACGTCTGGCTGCATGATAGCGCCACGCGCACCCACCGCCATGGCGGCAATCGAGA
>ERZ802830.125-NODE-125-length-74397-cov-13.1608_pt1 | contig 74397 bp, 63 predicted proteins | sample MGYA00345654_ERZ802830 | MGnify/ENA primary metagenome ERZ802830 (study PRJEB30503, sample SAMEA104212375) | marine metagenome | biome: Westerlies Biome; feature: [SRF] surface water layer (ENVO:00010504) within the epipelagic zone...; material: water...
CAATAGTAAGACAATTGATCTAGACAAATCGAAGCCACGGAGTATAGCCACGGCAAACGGGGGTTCACAAGTAGGCACACGAATTTCCGGCTATCGAGCCAATTCCAAGCAACTAAGAGGCGTGCTGAGCATAGATCAATTAGCCCTGAGTATTCGTTACGGCACCAGCCGTTCCCTCTGCTTCTCCAGTTTGAGGGTCCGCCGTGAGAGCCCACGGACCATCCTCTGTCATTGCGATTGTGTGCTCAAAATGAGCACTGTACTTCCCATCAGCCGTTGATTGAGTCCAGAAATCCGGAAGTGGCCGTACTTTTTTAGTCCCCATGTTCACCATGGGCTCGACCGCAATAACAAGCCCTGGTTCCAGCTCAAAATCATGCTTACGGCGAAACGATGGGGAGCAGAAGTTGGGGACCTGAGGATCCTCATGCATGTTCTTGCCTATGCCGTGGCCGACAAAATTTTCAACAACGGAAAATCCATAATCCCTAACAAACGTAGCCATTTCTGACGCAACATCGCCCCAACGATTTCGTGATGCCATAAGTTTAATCGCCAACTGCAGAACACCCGACGTGCAGTCCAAGAGTTTCTGAACATCGTCTTCTACTTGGCCAACGGCATGCGTAAAGGCGGAATCACCGCACCAGCCCTTCAACTTGCAACCGGTATCAATGCTAATGATATCGCCCTCCACCAACTTCCGGGAACCGGGAATTCCATGCACGACTTCATCGTTTACCGATATGCAGCACACTGAAGGAAAAGGCACTCGCCCCGGAACTCCCTTAAAAAGCGGCACAACATTTTGCTCCTCGAAAAAATCCTCCACAGCCTGGTCGATTTCACCAGTTGTGATTCCTGGACGAACAAGACTTTTAGCAATTTGATGGGCTTCCCAAACGACAAGGCCAGCCTTTCGCATGGCTTCTATCTCTCGACTCGATTTTAGCTTCAGCACGTCAGTTCTTCCTCTTCACCAAGACCAACAAGGGGGGGCAGGAAACAATCCCGCCAAAACCTTTCCGTAACAATTCAAAGTACATCCCAAACGCTTCAATTTACAGAATGAACTTTTCGTTTGTTCTAGCGTTTTGCACGCCGAAATGCACGGATTGCCTGCCGCACCCGCTCAAAGATATCATCAGCAGAACCTAACCCGTTCACAGTCCTCAATTTTCCCTGGAATTCATAATATTCCAGCAGAGGAGCCGTCTGTCTTTCGAAACTTTCGATTCGACGTGCAAAAACTTCTGGACTGTCATCCTCCCGTTTTCGTGCAAGCATACGACGAACAAGTTCTTCCTGAGGAACGGACAGTTCAATAACACCGTCAACGCTCATTGCCTGTCGCTCAAGCAGATCATCGAGCATTTCGGCCTGATTTATTGTTCTCGGGAACCCGTCAAGGAGACAGCCTCTCCGACAATCCTGGCCCTTCAGCCGACGGGTCACTAATCCAAGTACGAGTTGATCCGGAACCAACTGCCCCGCCTCCATGTACGAGGAGGCCTCTTTTCCTTCAGTTGTCTTCTGAGCAATGGCTGCCCGTAACATCTCTCCAGTCGAGAGGTGGGGCACCCTCAGGAAGTTGACTAGTCTCTCGCATTGCGTTCCTTTCCCTGCACCCGGTGGTCCAATCAGGATTATCCGCATAGGACTACAAGACCATGGAATGAAGCTAGGGGATTATGGAGCCAACGTAAAAAGACTCAAATGGCGAAAACAGCGCAATGAAAACAGACGTGCTTGTGGCAGAACCGGTTACGATTTCTCCAGCAAACCACTGTAGTTCCGCATCACAAGATGACTATCAATTTTTTGTACCAGATCGAACGCCACGCTCACCGCAATAAGCAAACCGGTGCCTCCGTAAAAGCTGGCAATCTGAGCCGGAATACCAAGTGCTCCACTTACGATCGTCGGAATGACTGCTACGAGGGCCAGGAACCCGGCTCCGACGTAGGTGATTCGCTCCATGACCCGTTCCAGATAATCGGCGGTTCTCTTCCCTGGTCGGTAGCCAGGAATAAATGAGCCGAAGTTCTTCAGATTGTCAGCCATTTCTTTGGGATTAAATGTGATTGCTGTCCAAAAGTAACAAAAGAAGTAGATAAGCGCGATATAGCAAATATTGTAGAGGTACGATTGGCCCCTCGTAAACGAATCATGAAGCGCTGCCAGCACCGTATTGCCTGGGTATGCACTGCTCACATACTGAAAAAACATCTGTGGAAACAGCAGCAATGAACTTGCAAAGATAATCGGCATAACGCCTGCTTGATTCACACGAAGCGGAAGATATTGCCGAGTGCCTCCGTACACTCTCCTCCCTCGAACGTGCTTCGCACTCTGGGTCGGAATTCGTCGTTGTCCTTGAGTCATAAAGACTACTCCAGCAACAACGCCAACAAAAAGAGCAGCCAAAACCAGAATTGTCTCGATGCCCATCTTCCCACCGCCCCCACCAAGCTCCCAACTTGTATCTCCCGCGAGCGACACAAGTGCACTTGGCATGGCAGCGAGAATGCCAGCCATAATCAACAGACTTATTCCATTCCCAATACCGAATTCATCTATTTGCTCACCAAGCCACATGAGGAAAACAGTGCCTGCTGTCATTGTTAGCACCGCAACCAACTGCCACGAAAACGGTAAACTCCCATCTACGAGAAAACTCGGCTGGATAAGAGATGCTTCACCGATACGAGTATTCGAAAGAAAAGCAACATAAGCCCAACTCTGCAGGAGACAAATACCAACAGTCGCATACCGTGTGTACTCATTGATTTTCTTCCGACCCGACTCACCTTCCTTTTGAAGTTTCTCCAGAGGGGGCCAGACTGTGCCTAATAACTGAAAAATAATTGATGCAGAAATATAAGGCATTATCCCTAGCCCAAAGATTGTGGCCTGGGAAAGTTGACTTGCCGAAAAGACTGCGACCGTCTTGAGAAGATCACTGATTCCACCTGACTCCTCAGCGAAGGCTCGCATTGCGGCCGGATCAACAATTGGCAAAGGGACCTGCCACCCAACACGATAGATAGCAAGCAGACCAAGAGTCAGTAAGATCTTTTGACGCAACTCTGGAATCGTAAAAATGATTCTTATCTTCTCGAACACGTCAGCGACTCCCTGTCTTTGTTCCGAAAAACTTTGGCTGTTCCTTCAGCATTTCGAATGCGTTGAAAAATTAGTAACTGGCTTTCAAGGGCCAAGAAGCATTTGGGGAAATTCAAATCTCGATAGGCCCAGACACGAACTGCCTCAAGATCCCTAATCTACCCTGAAACACTCATCTATGGCGATGCTGATTGTTCGGTGTTCCGGACCTTCTTTTGCCCCTTCACGAGAGCTGCTGGGCCGGGCACCTCACTCACGCTCCCTCCAGCTGCCAAGATTTTCTCACGTGCCTGCTTACTAAAACGGTGTGCTGAAACTGATAATGACTTTGAAATTTCCCCATCACCCAAAATTTTTAATTCGTGCCAAATACCCTTCGCAACACCAGAAGTACGGAGTAGTTCAGGTGTGACATCTGCACCTGCCTCAAATGCTGACTCAAGATCAGACACGTTGATACTTTTGACTATCTTGCCATGGCGGTTGTTGAAGCCACGTTTCGGAACCCGTCGTATAATCGGACTCCGTCCGCCCTCAAAAATTGAAGGAGCACTCCAACCAGCGAGTTGCCCCTGACCTTTGTGTCCTCTGCCTGACGTCTTGCCATGACCGGATCCGGGCCCGCGACCTATTCGCAAACGTTTACGGTTTTTGTGGACGCCTTTATTAATGTCATTGAGTCTCATGGAGATACCTACTTAATCAATTCTTCTTTAAGTGAATGTGTGTCACATTTGTCTTATGAATTTTCCGAGAGGGCAACTCCTCGTAGCCGCTCTACATCTTCTACCGTTCGCAATTGCTTGAGGCCATTAATGGTGGCTTTCACAAGGTTTAGCGGATTCACTGAGCCGTGGGATTTTGTCAGCACATCCTGAATACCAGCTGATTCACAGACGGCTCGCACCGCAGCACCAGCGATGATTCCCGTACCAGGACTGGCAGGTAACAGAATAATTTTTGATGTTCCGCTCAATCCCTCAACACGGTGTGGGATCGTTCCGGACACCAGAGGAACCTCGACAAGGTTCTTCATGCCATCCTTAATGCCCTTCTCTACCGCAGGGGGTACTTCATTTGCCTTTCCATACCCGCAGCCAACCTTGCCCTTCCCATTCCCAACAACAACGAGGCCTGCAAAGCTGAAACGCCGACCGCCCTTGACAACAGTCGCACATCGACGAACCTTCACTACTCTTTCAGTGAATTCGCCACCTGCCCGGGATTCTCGTCCACCTGCCGGGGATCTTCGTCCACCTGATGTGTTTGCTGCCACGCTTAATCTCCTGATAAATTTTCGCTTAGAATTCTAACCCTGCTTCACGTGCAGCATCAGCTAACGCTGCAACACGACCGTGATACCGACACGAACCACGATCAAAACAGACTCGTGATATCCCTGCTGCTTTCGCCCGTTCAGCAACAGCCTTGCCAATGGCAACAGCAGCGCTGCGATTACCGCCAAAAGCAACATCTGACTTGAGTTGCGGCTCAACCGTAGCTGCTGCAACAACCGTTTTGCCAGATGCGTCATCAATTACTTGTGCATAAATGTGTTTGTGACTACGGCGCACAGATAGCCGCGGCCGTTCCGATGTACCTCGAAGCGGCTTGCGCACGCGATGGCGACGACGTGTTCGCTGTTGCAGTATTGATTTCGCATGATCCATTTCAATTTCTCCTCGTTAGCACGCTATCAGCCGCCCTGGGCACATTGCGTTATTTCGTGACGGCCTTACCTGCCTTGCGACGAACTTGTTCATTTTCGTAACGGATTCCTTTTCCTTTATACGGTTCTGGTTTCCGAAGCGAACGAACCTCTGCAGCAAATTGACCAACCAACTGCTTGTCGATGCCTTTAATATTGATGTGGGTCTGATCAGGGCAGGTAACATTTAAACCCTTTGGAACTGGAACGTGAAGCTCGTTCGCAAAACCAACCCGTAATTGCAGTACATCTTTTTGCAAAACTGCAAGATAGCCCACTCCAACAATTTCTAGTCGTTTTTCATAACCCTTCGTAACTCCCTCAACCATGTTATTCACGAGTGATCGAGTTAGTCCGTGCAGTGATCTCGACAGCTTTGCATCGTCATCTCTCGAGACGCGGATGAGTGCAGCAGAGTCATCTACATCCACACTTACTGCAGGGTGATGCTCATGCTCCAACTTGCCGAGTGGGCCTTCAACCGATACTAAACGGCTGTCGATTTTCACGTTGACACCTTGAGGGATGGCAACGGGCGTTTTACCTATTCGTGACATGCTGGAAACCTTTCTCTCGACTCAGCTACAACCAACCGACTGAGTGCTTCGATACCTATACTTACAATTGCTTTCTCAAAATCACCACAGTTCACACAAAACTTCACCACCAAGCTTTCGCTGTCGAGCCTCTCTGTCACTCACAACACCACTCGAGGTGGAGAGGATTGATATGCCAAGCCCATTAAGGATGGGCCGCAGACGAGCCGACCTGCTGTAGACACGCCTGCCTGGCGTACTAATCCTTTTAATATGCTGGATTAAACGCTCGCCATTCGGCCCATATTTCAATTCCAGCTGGAGCACCGGTGCTGGCGTAGATTCGACTTCTCGCCAATCCCAAATGAATCCTTCTTTTTTTAACACATCTGCCAGACCACGCTTCACCTTCGAAAAAGGCACGTCTACCGTTGGATGTTCAACACGAACAGCGTTTCGGATACGAGTGAGCATGTCGGCTATCGGGTCGGTCATCATATGATTTTCGTTCCTACCAACTGGCCTTACGAACACCCGGAATGTTGCCTTGATCAGCCAACTTCCGGAAACAAATGCGACAGATTCCAAACTTGCGGTAAACCGCTCGAGGCCTGCCACACAGCATGCAACGACGAATAGTTCGGGTCGAAAATTTTGGTGGCCGCTCTGCAGCGGCAATTTTGGATTTACTTGCCATAATCTTTACCAACCGTCACTACTGAATACTGACGGCATTAGGTTATTTACAGAACTGCTACGCCGCAGTTCCTCCTTCCTCCTCAGTCTTTTTCATGGGGAGCCCCATTGCTCGCAACAGAACTCGAGCATCGTCATCACAATGAGCTGTCGTCACGAGGGTAATATTCATTCCCTGCGGGCGAGTGAACTTGTCTGGATTGATTTCCGGAAAAACCATTTGCTCAGATAGGCCGAGACTGTAATTGCCGCAACCATCAAACGACGTTGCCGACAGGCCACGAAAGTCACGAACACGCGGCAACGCCAACGCGATAAGACGATCAAGAAACTCGTACATTCTACGTCCCCTCAGCGTCACTTTGCATCCAATCGGCAAATCCTCTCGTAGCTTGAATCCAGAAACAGCCTTTCTCGACAGCGTTGCCACAGGCTTCTGACCTGCTATTTGAGTAAGCGCTGCCATGGCCTCTTCAAGATGTTTTTTCTCTGTAACTGCCGTCCCGACACCCATGTTGATTACAATCTTCTCGATCTGTGGAATCGCGTGAGGGTTCTTTTTGGAAAGCTCTTCTGCAAGTGCTGGACGGACTGTCGTATTATAAAGTTCCTGCAGTCTTGGTGTTCCAGCGGCAGATTCACTACCAGAACCTTTTGCAGACTTTGACTTTTTTGCCATTTCCGTTTCCCTTAATTCAACCGTAACCAAAATCTCTTGTATTACCTGTTTTTTACCGACCCCAACACTACCTACTTATCAAAAATAACTTCCGCTACTTTCAACCAGCCCTTGACCGGCCGACCTCGCCTTGCTCACTACCACACTTCCGACAGACTCGTTTTTTTGTTCCATCCGTCAAAGAAACACCAAGCCGTGATGGTTTCCCACAATCCGCACAGAAGAACAGCACGTTTGACGCATCGACTGGCATCTCTTTACTGAGCCGCCCTCCTTGGGGATTCTTCTGACTTCTTTTTATATGGCGATAGACCCGATTAACTCCTTCAACGACAAGTTTGCCGTTCGCAGAATCAACCGAAAGGACCCTTGCACGCGTGCCGCGCGAGTTACCCGATTGAACTTCAACTGTGTCACCTGTACGAATCAACATCAAATTACCTCACTTGCCAGACTCACAATTTTCATGAAATTACGGTCTCGCAACTCACGGGCTACAGCACCAAAGATTCGAGTACCCCTAGGATTTTTATCACTATCTACAATCACGCAAGCATTTGAATCAAACCGAACATAACTTCCATCTGTCCGGCGAGTCGGACTCTTACAGCGGACAATAACCGCTTTCACAACCGCCTTCTTTTTGACATCACTTCCAGGAATAACACTTTTCACGCTACAGACAATTACATCTCCAAGACCGGCGGTTCGCTTTTTGCTACCACCGAGCACCTTGAAGCACATAACTTCTTTCGCACCTGTGTTATCAGCGACTATAAGCCGCGACTGCATCTGAATCATCAGTCAGCTCCCTCTTCATCAACTGCATTGCCTGCGGTCGCCTCACTAGCCTGACCTGTTGCCTTTGCTTCTTCGTCACGAACTGATGCCTCACGCATCTCAGTAGCCCTCGCTCCAGACCGCAACGCTGCCAAGTCCACCGCTGTGCTTTTTGCGACAACCCGGACCAACTCCCAACGTTTTGTCCTGCTTCGCGGAGGGCACTCAATGATCTCAACGAGATCACCAGGTGCAGACTCTTCCGCCTCGTCGTGTACATGACAGACAGTTCGGCTATGCAAAATTCGGCCATATTTAGGATGGCGAATAATACGAGGAATCTCCACGCGTCGCGTTTTACTTGCTGCAGCACTTGTTACTGTGCCTGTTTCAACTTTTTTTGGCATACCTATTTGTCCTAGCGGGCTTGTACCGCTGATTACGTTTTTGTTTTTTATCGACTAAGCCACTGATGTGCTTTTCTGCCTTCTCTCAAACTTATTTCTACTTATTACCCACCTTGGAAGTTGAATCACTTTCCGCACCTGCGGCTTCACCGGAAACGACAGCTTCCCGACTCCGCTCTCCCAAAACCGTCTGGCAACGAGCAATAAGCTTCCTCTGTTTTCGCATTTCAGACGGAGCTGCCAGCTTTTCCGTCTGAGACTGAATCCGCAGACGAAACAGGGATTCAGCCGCATCCTTCCAGACAAGCCGAATCTGCTCGTCACTCATTTCTCGTAATTCTGTTGCCTTCGTCATCGCTTCATTTCTTTTCTGAACATGAGACCGTCGGACTCTTTGGACATGCCGAACTCGGATTCTCCTGAACTACATTGTCCTCTTTTTGACCATTCGCACTCGCACCGGCATCTTGTGAGCAAGACGTGCAAAGCACACCTTTGCAACATCTTCAGTCACACCACCAATCTCAAAGAGAACCGTCCCAGGACGAATAACTGCGGCCCAGAAATCAGGTTCGCCTTTCCCTTTACCCATTCGGGTTTCCAAAGGGATAGAAGTAATTGACTTGTGTGGAAACACGCGGATATACAGTCGTCCACCGCCCCGCAGATACTGCTGGGCGGCAATTCGGCCGGCTTCAATCGTGGCAGCAGGAAGCCACCCCGGCTGTTCGGCTTGGAGGCCGAATTCACCAAAGATGACCCTGTTTCCACGAGTCGCCTCACCTTTTATACGACCTCTTTGGCTTTTTCGGTGTTTGACCCTCTTGGGCATCAGCGGCATCGCCGTTCTCCTCGTACATCCCTTGGTTCACCCACACCTGGACACCGATGTGTCCCTGTGCTGTTGGTGCTTCACAAAACCCGTAATCAATCTTTGCTCGTAATGTTGACAGTGGCACCGACCCCGCAATGCTTTTCTCGCATCGCGACATTTCAGCTCCACCCAGTCTGCCTGCCAGCTGAATTTTGACGCCTTTCGCGCCAGCATCCATTGTGGACTCAATTGTTCGTTTCAATGTTCTTCGAAAGGCAGCCCGCTTCACCAACTGATCTGCAATATCTTCCGCGACAAGCTGCGCCTGAATTTCAGGCCGCGTAATCTCTTCAACCTTGAGATTTACTCGTCGGCCGAGCAGTGCCTGCAACTCATCCTGCAAGCGATCAACCTCCTGGCCTTTTCGACCAATGATCACGCCTGGGCGAGCAGAATGCAGAATAACCTTCACCTCGTCCCGCGTTCGCTCAATTTCCACCTTCGCGATAGCTGCTGAACGATACTTCTTTTTCATAAAGCTGCGAACTTTAAAGTCTTCGAGCAGCAAGCCTCGAAACTCTTTTTTGGGCGCATACCAACGACTCTTCCACGGCTCAGTAATGCCGGTACGGAATCCAGTTGGATTTACTTTTTGACCCATTTGCTTTTCCCTTTTGTGTTTTCCGAGTGACCAGTCAACGACCGTGGCTATTCCTCTGTTGCTGTCTCACCAGAGGTTTGGCTGCCGTCGGAACTTGCCACGGCAACAGTGTCCAGTGAAACCTTAATGTGTGACATCCTTTTCTTGATTTCGTAGGCCATGCCACGAGCTCTTGGCTGATACCGCTTAAACATCGGACCACCATCGATTCGTGCATCAACCACGACAAGATCATCGACCCCGGGAGCCTGCTGATGCTCAGCATTCCCAAGTGCACTTTTGATAACTTTCTCCAGCATCCGAGCGCCACGGTGTGGCTGGAATCGCAGGATATCCAATGCCTCGTCTGCAAACTTGCCCCGAACAAGGCTAGCGAGATGCCGCACCTTACGGGCACTGATTCGGGCGTATTTGTGCGTTGCTGTATAGGCCATTGAATACCTCGATCTACTTTCCCTTCCCGCCATGACCCCGGAAGGTACGGCTGGGTGAAAACTCTCCAAGCTTGTGACCGACCATGTCTTCTGTCACAAACACCTTCAGGTGCTGCTTGCCATTATGAACCATGAAGGTCAGCCCAATAAATTCTGGCACAATCGTACAAGCACGTGCCCATGTCTTGATCGGATCACGATCTCCACCAGACAGTTGCTTCTCAACTTTTTCATAAAGCCGAGGATCAACAAATGGTCCTTTTTTCGAACTGCGTCCCATGAACTACCTTCCAGTTGCCTAATTCACACGTAAGTGTTTTTGCTTTTCTTGTCTGTTCCTGAAAATTTCTTTATTTCTTCTACTTCACCCGTATCTGCCCGTACCGCTTACTCTTCCGGCGACGGATAATTGATGCACCCGATGGCTTCCGAGGCTTCCTCGTTCCACCACCCTTTGCACTTTTACCTGTCGGACTTACAGGATGACGACCACCTTTTGTTCTTCCTTCACCACCGCCATGCGGATGATCAATTGGGTTCATTGCCGTGCCACGAACATGGGGTCGCCTGCCGAGCCAGCGGCTTCGGCCAGCTTTCCCAAGCCGGACCTTCATATGCTCTGAGTTCCCAATAGCACCAACAGTTGCACGGCAAGCTGCCGGAACACGACGGATTTCACCGGACGGCAGAGAGATCTGAGCCCAACCAGCTTCGCGGGCCATAAGTGTGGCTGATGTTCCGGCCGACCTGCAAAGCCGACCACCACGGCCAGGCTGAAGCTCAATATTATGAATTGTGGTACTCAGGGGAATTGCCGACAGAGGCAACGAATTGCCAACTTCCGGACTTGCATCCGCGCCACTCACAACCGTACCGCCAACCTCAAGCCCATCAGGGGATAAAATGAATCGTTTTTCACCATCAACATAGTGAATAAGAGCTATGCGGCATGTTCGATTTGGGTCGTATTGAACAGAGTGAACCTTGCCAGGAATACCATCTTTATTACGGCGAAAATCAATGAGGCGGTAATGCTGCATGTGGCCACCACCCCGATGACGCGATGTAATTTTTCCTTGATTGTTCCGGCCACCCGTTTTTTTCTTTCGTACTCGTAAGCTCTTCGGAGCATCGGCACCAGGGGTCAATTCAGCAAAGTCCGACACGCTCGCGGTGCGGCGTCCGGCACTTGTCGGTTTGTAAATTCGAATTCCCATTGGTCAATACTTTCCGTCGCTATGTTCTTTTATCAATCTGTCCACAGAATCGTTGTGGCAAAACACTAGAAGAGCGTAATCTTGTCCTCTGCATTGAGCGTCACTATTGCTTTTTTCCATGGCTTTGTGCTCCCTCGTCGCATCCGACTGCGACGCATCTTCCCAAGCCTATTTTGCACTGCCACCTTACTGACTCGCACCTGAAACAATTCTTCAATCGCATGGCGGATATCCGCCTTACTTGCTGCCGTCGCCACTTCAAACGCATACGCATTGTTGCGATTCGCACGATGCATACCCTTCTCTGTCACCAACGGCCGAACAATGACCTGATGGGGTGCTAGATTAGGATTGAGCTTTGGTGCTGGAGGGATAGGGACCGCCATGTTTTACGCTTCTCCTTCTTGCTGGCCTTGAGACGCCGTACGGCTCCGAGCAGAAGCTTTCGCACTCTTGCGGCCGCCTTGCTTGCGAGCAGACCTTGTTCGGCTGGTCTCACGAAGTCGTTTGGTCTCTTCCCGAAACGCATCTATTGCAGCAGTGGTCATCACAATCGCTCGTGGCTGGAGAATTGACAAAGCGTTCAGTTCAGCAACCGGTGAAACCGTAACGCCCTGAATATTTCGTGCACTCTTCCAAAGATTACCGTCATGGGCATCCGAAGAAATCAGAACGGTTTTACCAGCCATACCCAACGAATTGAGTGTCGCCACCATTGAACTCGTCTTGGGAGAATCAAACTCCAAGCCCTCAACGAGCGTCACTTCTTCGTCTGCAAGACGAGCCGCTAATGCCATTCGGGTCGCTGACTGAAGTGCCTTCCGAGGCATCCTCCAACTAAAATCTCGCGGGCGTTTTGCAAATATATGCCCACCGCCACGGCGAACACCACTTCTTTTCGAACCAGCGCGAGCGTTTCCGGTGCCCTTCTGGCGATACATTTTTTTTGTTGTGCCAGAAACCTCTCCTCGACTCTTTGTACGAAAGGTACCTTGTCGCAGATTGGCCTGATACATCACGACTGCGTCGTGCAACAATTGCTTATTGATTTTGGGAGATAACTCTGACGGGTCGATCTCGTACTTGCCAACCTGTTTTCCAGCTGCGTTGTAGACAGTGAGGTTCATTTTGCACCCTTCTTCTTCGAAGTAGGCGTTCCTACTCCACCAGAACGCTTTACTTTGTTGGTTTGCCGAACAACGACATAACCACCGTTCGGCCCAGGCACTGCGCCACGCACCACCAGAAGATTTTGATCATTGTCGATATCTACAAGACGAAGATTTCTCATCGTGGACCGCTCATTCCCAAAGCGTCCAGCCATCTTCTTGCCCTTGAACAGACGACCAGGTGATTGACACATTCCAGTACCACCCTGATGTCGATGCACTTTCTTCACGCCATGAGTTGCTCGCTGCCCACTAAAACCATGACGCTTCATAACACCGGCAGTCCCCCGGCCTTTTGACACGCCAATGACATCAACGGCATCACACCCTTCAAACACTGCAACTGTGATTTTCTGGCCCACCTGAGCCTTTGTTTCACCACGAAACTCTCTAACAAACCGCTGTGGTTCACAGTCCGCCTTGGCCACCATTTCGATCCCGGCATGACTTCGTTTCTTCGCACGCTTACTTTCAAGCTTGACAACTTGACCACGCACGGAACGACTTGCCAGGCGACGGGGCTTGTCTCTGTATCCAACCTGAATGGCGTCGTAACCATCTCGACCAGCAGAACGGGACAAAAGCACTGTGCAGGGGCCTGCCTCAATAACGGTTACTGGAACTACTGTACCGTCGTCATCAAAAATTTGGGTCATCCCAATCTTACGACCCAGAAGACCTTTTCGCTCCATTTCTACAGGCTCAGATGCCGCAATTGCTGCAGGCACGTCGCTTTCCGACTGGCTTTCAGGCGTTTCGTCTTTTTGATCTTCTGCAGCCATATTTTTTCGCTAATGAATGCTTTGTCAGCCAAAGCTGACAAAGCATTTACCGTCACACCTGAAGCCTCGTAGCTGCGGGAGAAGTCGTTCCCTCCGACCCTTACCCGCGAAGCCTTCCAAGCATGAACTATGCGCTCCTAGTTTGCGTTTTCTTTACCCTTGAAACCCGCAGGTTTCACTTTCATTCTCGAACCTCGACGAATTATGCCGACGAGGCCTTAATCTTGATATCTACACCTGCTGGGAGGCTCAGTTTGTTAAGAGCCTCAATCGTCTTGGCCGTGGCCTGAACAATATCTACAACTCGCTTATGCGTGCGAATTTCGTACTGTTGGCGAGCCTTCTTATCGACATGCGGGCCCGAAAGCACCGTGTACCGTTCAATTCGTGTTGGAAGTGGTATTGGTCCGTGCACCTCGGAGTTGGTTCGCTTGGCCGTATCAACGATCTCGGCCGCACTCTGATCGAGTACAGCATGGTCGTACGCTTCCATACGAATGCGAATTATTTCCTGCGTCGACGCAGCCACGGCAAAACTCCAATTCCACTTTCTCTAAATACTGTCATGACAACTGCTCTGAGAACGCCGCCATAGTGCTCACTGAAATGTGAGTACGTGACGCCGACAGGACTGTCGCCAGGACTAAAAAAAGCCGTCGAAACGGCAAACTCCACCTCGGCCGAACCCAATGAGGAACCGGGGGCCGTCTATGGAGGAACCTCGAAATGTAAGACCGCAGGCTAGAGATGTCAACACACCAGCCTGTTTTTCGGAGTATTCTGTGCCCCTCCGGTCCATCTGGTCAGACAAACGACTCAGCCGTTTCCGCAGATGCCGGTCCGTACTTCAACGGAACCATCGTGAAGCTTGCCCTACCCTGACTCACACTTCGAACGGCCGCTGAGTAACCAAACATCCCGGCAAGTGGGGCTTCGGCCGTCAGAACGTTCATGCCACTCCGAATTTCAGTCGCTGTAATAATTGCCCGACGCTGCTGCAAATCATTTATCACGTCACCCAAATGCTCTTCTGGCACGCTGACCTCAATCCGCATGACAGGCTCCAAAAGAACTGTCCCAGCCGTTTCGAGCATCCGCTCGATACCATCAGCAGCGGCAATTCGAATGGCGACATCTGTTGGGAGTGGCTCCGGAACTGACGTTTCTCGCACTACAATCCGCACGCCCCAGAGCGGACACCCCTTCAGCCCCCCTCTCTCAGCACTTTCTCGCACAGATTCAGTCATTATTCGAGCAACTTCAGCAAGCTGCTCCGACTCGGGAAACCAGCCCTGCTCGACAGTCACGCCAGACTGTTCGCCTGTCGGCTCAGCAGCAAGCGCGACCGTAGCCTCGAGCGTCTGCCCAGCCACCTGACGATTGGATTCACCCTGCACTTGCACTGGTTTTGCAAGCGTTTCCTTATAACTCACCCGAGGCTTATGAACCCGACAATGCAGATTGAATTCTCGTTCGAGCCGATGACGAATGACCTCGAGATGCAATTCACCCATTCCAGATATCAGTGTCTGCCCAGTTTCGTCGCTCTCAATTGCCCGGAACGTGGGATCTTGTCGCTTCATCATTTCAAGTGTCTCGGAGAGTTTTTTTCTCTCAAGACTCGTCTCCGGCTCAATCGCCATTGAAATAACTGTTTCTGGAAATTCAATTGACTCCAGCACGATTGGAGCCTGAGCATCACAAAGCGTGTCACCTGTTACGCTTTGCCGTGGACCAATGACTCCGATAATGTCCCCCGCTGAACAGGACGACACCTGTTCCCGGCGATCAGCCTGAACGTGCCATAGTTGTGCTACGTTTTCTTTCTTCTGCCGCTCAGGATTCCACGCTCTGCTTCCAGCCCTCAGCGTCCCCGAATAAACCCGGACAAACGCAATATCCCCATGCTTTTCAGCAAGAATCTTAAAAACCAATCCACAGAAAGGGACATCTGGATCTGGAGGCCGTTGTATCGTAACTGGCTCTTTCTTTTTTGGATCAAGCCCCTCCACGGGAGGCACATCCGCTGGACTCGGCAAATACCAGGTAACGGCATCCAAGACAGGCTGGACGCCAATACAATCAAGTGCGGACCCAGCAAAAACGGGGATAACCTTGCGTTCAAGCGTGGCTTTCCGGACAGTCTCTCGCATCAACTCGACTGGTATCGCCGCCTCAGCAATCGCAAGTTCGGCCAACTCATCAGAGTAATCAAACAAGGTCGAAACAAGCTGCTCCCTCCACGTGGCGGCCTCAGCTTCAAGTTCTGCCGGAATACTACTTCGTATTGGCTCAACAGCCGCGGCCGCACCGCTAAGCACCTCCTCTTTGGGTGGAAACGTGACTGCTTCCATGGTAATTAAGTCAATCACGCCTCGAAACGGATCAGCCACATGCGGCGGACCGATTCCCACGGGGATTTGCAACAAAAGCGGTTCGGCCTTAAGCCGCTCTCGAATTTGATCGACTGTCCCAAAAAAACTCGCCCCCTCTCGATCAAGTTTATTGACAAGCACCATTCGTGGTACCGCATATCGGTCTGCCTGCCGCCAAACAGTTTCACTCTGTGCCTCAACACCTTCGCGGGCTGAAAGCACAACAACTGCGCCGTCGAGAACACGAAGACTTCGCTCAACTTCAGCTGTGAAATCCACATGGCCAGGTGTGTCAATCAGATTCACAACAGTATCTCGCCATGGAAAAGAAACAGCAGCAGAGTAGATGGTAATACCCCGCTCTTGTTCTTCTGGGTCAAAATCTGTCACGGTTGTGCCATGATCTACATCTCCCAATCTGTGGATTGCTTTTGTGAAAAAAAGCATTCGCTCAGTAAGAGTTGTCTTGCCAGCATCGATGTGAGCAATGATGCCAATATTCCTGATCTTCTGGATCGATTTACTAGGGACACGAGGCATATGAATGACGTGTTTGTTTGCTAAGAGGGAATGAGGGTCATGAGAAATAGAACACTATAGACTGGTTAGTTACGCTACATTTCAAGATTCAAGAACGTGTATTTAATTTTAAAAAGCAGTGCTCGAAGGTAACAAGAAAAGCAGTCACTTTGCGACAAGTCTAACGACCGAGGCCAAACTTTGCGTCCAACTTTTGAGAATAGCGGGCTCGAGATAGCCATATGACCATCATACTTATTATTTTTTCAGCAGCAGTTTCTCTTGTTTGTGGCTACTTCCTGTACGGACGATGGCTCGGCACCAAGCTATTTTCACTGAATGCCATGTTTGTTGTGCCAAGCATTGAGTTCCGAGACGAGCACGACTTTGTACCAACGCCAACCCCAATTGTCTTTGGCCATCACTTCACCAGCATTGCCGGGACAGGCCCGATTGTCGGTCCTGCGCTTGCGATCATGTGGGGCTGGGGCCCAGCACTCATTTGGGTCATTCTCGGATCAATCTTCATTGGGGGCATGCACGACATGGCAGTTCTTGTTGTCAGCCTTCGAAATCGTGGGATGACGATTGGCGAGATTGCAGGGCGACTTCTTAATCCCCGTGTCCGACTACTCTTCCTCGTTCTTCTTCTCTTTGCACTCTGGGTTGTATTGGCAATTTTTGGCTGGGTTATTGCGAATGTTTTCGTCCAATTCCCTGAGGCTATTTTGCCGGTTTTTTTTCAAATCCCCATCGCCATCCTGATCGGCACACAAGTGCATCGAAAGGGCCGCAGCCTGCGAGGACCAAGCATTGTGGCTTTAGTATGCATGTACGCAACCGTTTGGCTTGGAGCAGGCTGTCCCGGCACCGCATGGACGGGCGGTTCGTTGGGTGCGGCTATTCAAGAAATGAACTTCTTTATCGCCGCATGGCCAATTTGGCTCTGGGTGGCAATCCTGTTGTCATATTGTTACGTCGCGAGCGTTCTTCCGGTCTGGGTACTTCTGCAGCCAAGAGACTTTATCAACAGCCTGCAATTGATCTCAAGTCTTGGCTTGGTTGTTGTCGGGCTGTTTGTTACTGCGGTTGTTGGGTCGAGCTCTATCTCGTCAGGTGTGGAGCCCCCTGCTCTAACAATGTTTGCCCCTTTTCTTGACTTACATCCACTCAACGCTCCACCAATATTTCCGTTTCTTTTTGTCACCATAGGATGTGGTGCTGTCAGTGGCTTTCATTGCCTTGTGAGTTCTGGAACATCAAGCAAGCAACTCCGTTGTGAAACTGACGCACGAGTAGTGGGGTACGGCTCGATGCTACTCGAAGGATTTCTTGCAGTCCTGGTCATTATTGCTGTAGGAGCCGGCATTGGCCTTGGCTGGCCAGAAGAGTACCCGGGACTGTCCGGCACACAGCTTTGGCAGGTCTTATATGCTGACTGGAAGGGTGTCACAGGCGGCAAGGCGATTGCTGCATTTGTAGTCGGCTCAGGAAACTTTCTTGAATCACTTGGTATTCATGCGACGATGTCGCGTGCGATCATTGGCGTGCTCGTTGCGAGTTTCGCCGGCACGACGCTTGATACTGCCACACGACTGCAGCGTTATGTTGTGCAGGAATTAGCACGCACTCTTTTGAACAGCGTTCCCGCATCACTGAAGGTAAGCAGTTCAGTATCACTGGTAACGCAGCCTCTTAATTGGCTGACGACAGCCCATGGAGCAACGCTCTTTGCCGTCACGACTGCTTTCGGCCTTGCAATGGTTCCAGCGCCAGGAAAAAGCTGGTCGCTGGAGACAATTGGGACAGGTGGACTTATCCTGTGGCCCCTTTTTGGAGCGACAAACCAGTTGCTCGCCGGCCTTTCACTTCTCGTCGTTAGCTTCTACCTTCGACGCCGCCAGCTGCCCACCTGGATTACCAGCATTCCCATGGTTTTCATGCTAGCGATACCGGCATGGGCATTGATCTACAACATTGACGCATGGCTCTCTGGTGGAAGCTTTGGGCTCGTCACGATAGCAATGATCATGCTGGCTATTGAGCTTTGGTTGATTATTGAGGGCCTTCTACTCTGGGGACGCATTCGAGGGATTTTGGAGCCTCCAGCCGAGCCGTCGTCACCGATATCACGGTGAAACCGTGCCCGCCGCACCCTTGAACAGAGCGAAAGGGGCAGTGGACCTTTGTTCCTACAAGCAATCAACCAAAACTTCTCTTCATCAACAGAAGACGGCGATTGCATTACATCTGATTGGGCACGCGTATACCAAGCAACTCCATCCCCTGCCGTAAAGTCCGTCCCGTGAGATCACATAAGACTAACCGCGTGGTGCGTTGGTTGCCCTCTGCCTTCAATACTGACAGGGCATCGTAGAAACTCGAAAAGCAACTTGCCAATTCGTAAAGCCATGACGTCATTACATTTGGTCGGTAGTCAAGCTCAACATCTTCAAGCACTGCACCAAACCGAATCGCTGTCAGGGCCAACCTTCGTTCCAAAGGATCTGATAGTTCCAAGACAGATGCGTCATCGAGAACTTCACGACGGAGAAGTTCTCGGTCAACACCTCCTCGAGTAACAATGCCTTCGACCCGTGCCACCGCATACTGCATATACGCGGCAGTATTCCCCTTTAATTCAAGCATTTTGTCAAAACTAAACACATAATCCGTGCTTCTATTTTGTGATAAATCTGCGTACTTGATCGCTCCAATTCCGACAGCTTCGGCTACTTCCTGTCGCCTGGCGTCATCCATTCCCTGCCGCGCCTGCTCTCCGTCCCCAACAACACAAGCTGCTCGCTGAACTCCCTCATCAAGCAAAGCTTCTAAACCAACAGTATCTCCTGCTCTCGTCTTAAAGGGTTTCCCATCTTCTCCAAGGACTGTACCAAAGGCCACATGGATCAGGTCCATTCCAGAAAGTTGCTCTCCCGCACGACAACCCCAAGAACGGGCAGTTGCAAACACTTGCTCGAAATGCTGGCTTTGACGGTGGTCAACAATGTAAAGGATTCGATCTGGCTTCCAGTGCTCGGCACGCCAGGCAAGCGTTGCAAGGTCTGTTGTCGCGTAGAGAAACGCTCCATCAGCTTTCTGAACCAGAAGTGGTGACTCGTAACCCTCGAGGAAGACACCAACTGCCCCGCGGCTTTCGCGGGCCATCCCACAAGCAGTCAGATCGTCAACCACTCCAGTGAGAAGTGGTTGATAGAAACTTTCACCCATCGTGTGATCGAAAGTAACATCTAAACGGCTATAAATCCGTTCAATCTCTTCACGACAGACCGGCATAAATTGCTCCCAGAGCTTGTTGTTCTCTGAATCTCCTTCGTGCAATTTGACAGTTTCACCAAGCACTTCCTGCCGTGCATCTGGGTACTTCTCGACCAGTTCTGCTGCAATTGAGTCGTGTGCAAGTTCCTGTGGATCCGCATCAACCACCTTGCGAACCAACCGATAGAGCCTTCCTAGTTCTTGTGTTGGATTGTCTTCATATGCAGGCTCATCACGGCAATGCTTCCATCCCCAAAGAATCATCCCGAATTGCGTTCCCCAATCACCCAGATGATTGTCTGTGATCACTGAATGACCATGAAACCGCAGGATTCGTGAAAGCGCATCACCGATAACTGTTGATCGAATGTGCCCAACGTGCATTGGCTTTGCAACATTTGGCGATGAATAGTCAAGAACGATAGTCTGTGGCTGAGGCACCTCTGCCACACCCAAGCGATCATTACAACAGGCCATCCTCACGCCATCTGCAAGGGCTTGATCGAGAACTCGCACGTTAATAAATCCTGGACCAACGGGAGCATCGATTGGCTGAAAATATCTCCCAAAGAGTTGATCGTTATTGATTCGTGCAATCAAATCACTTGCCAAGTCTCGTGGCTTCACTCCTATTTTTTTGGCTAAGGGCATTGCCAACGTTGCCGTAAAGTCGCCGAATTTCTGGTCTACTGTCTCGCGAACCTGCTCAAGCAACGATGGCATCTCTTCTGATGATATTTCCAGGGCACCTTCAGAGACCGCTTGCTCGAGAACACGTGCAAGCACAGCACGAAAGGCTCGCCTGAAATTTGTCACAGAACTTCCTTCGGACAACGGATCAGATCTTCTTGGCATGTGTACTCCAACCAAACAAAACGCCAGCCAACACGTACGCGGGCACTACGAATTACTCCCGCACCAACCGTTTTTGTACTTCGGGACCTTTTATTCGCCCTGGGGTAACTCCACGTGTTTGGCATCGCCCCAGAGATGCTCCAAGTCCCAATATTGGCGTGAGTCGGCATCAAAAAGCTGGACAATCACATCGCCGTAATCGATGACAATCCAACGACTCTCATCATAACCTTCAATCCCTCGCTTCTCATCGCCCCACTCGGCCTTCACAACACGCTCAATTTCGTCGGACACTGCATGCATCTGGCGACGGCTCGACCCTGTCGCAATGACAAAGTAGTCAAACACTTCAGTCACTGAACGTAAATCAAGTATTCGAATATCTTTCCCCCGGGTTTCTTCTATGATCCGCGAGATAGCGATTGCCAAGTCATGACCACGTGCATTTTCACGAACACTCTTGGAACTGGATATAGATTCGGTCACTGGCAACTCAAACAGTAAGTGGACTCAGGAATTATCAATGCAATAAGAAGTTAACGAATCTCGGGGCAACGTAAAATGACAGAGCCTACAGTCCGGATATTCTCATAGCTGCGATACCTATCCCGAACAAAACGAGGTCGGGGAACTCGCGGACGTTTGAGAATTCGCCCCGAACAACCCCCCTCCACCCACCAGTCAAAAATATATCTGCTTCAGGTCCAAGCTCTCGACGGGCCTCATCAACCAATCGGCAAACCGCACCACGAATTCCAAAACCTATTCCAGCCGTTATTGCATTATTTGTTGAACGGCCTGGCATTGGTGGAGGCGGCGCGTGGCCAAGTGAAGACACTTCTGGCAGAAGGCTTGTACCATCAGCAAGAGAACGAGCTAGTAATGCTGGACCTGGCAAAATGGCGCCGCCAAGAAACTGTCCTTCTGATGCCACCATGTCAACAGAAGCTGCAGTACCACAGTCAATTACAATGCAGCCATTCTTCGACGAAACAAGATGGCTTGCTGCAGTTGCCGCGGCAAGCCGATCAATTCCAACACGATCTGGCTGGTCCGTCTTCACTCCTAGAGGAAAATCCGAAAAATGAACTCGCTGCCGCTGGACAAGAAGGTGATGAGTTGCGCTCACGGCTGAAATAGCGGTTTCGAGTTGCGCTGCTGCTGTGTCATAAACACTCGCGATAAAAAATGTTGCCGAAGCAGGAACCGCTGCCCTTAACCAGTTTTCAAAATCATCAGAATTGAAGTCACGACTATCTAGATCGTACCGTCTTTCCAGAAGGGGCATGCCCTGACTAACCCCTGAAAGGAGAGCCAACTTCGTTCTTGAATTACCGACATCAGCGAGCAATACCTTGTTCGTACGGCTAGCTCCTTCTTCTGAGACATCGGCGGACATTATTGATCTTTCCATCAAGCCTTACTGTGTATCACTGTCGTGGCGGCTATCAAGTTTTTTAGTTATCGAATGAAGAAGCTGAGGAAGCCCATCTCCGGTTACGGCGCTTATTGCAATCACGTGAAGTCCCGTCTCGCTGGAAAGCTCTTCCCTTACCGCTTCCGCCTCCGCTAACTCAGACTTGCTTACAACGAGTATCTCCGGACGAGCACCGAGTGATTCATCATAAAGACTCAATTCCTGACGTATTTTTTTGTAATTCGTTATTGGATCACTGCCGTCAAGTGGCGCTGGCTCCACCACATGAACCAGAATGCCTGCTCGCTCAACATGGCGAAGAAACTCGTGCCCAAGACCAACACCGGCGTGGGCGCCTTCAATCAACCCTGGTAAATCAGCCAATACAAAACTCTGTTCGGGAGAAACTTCGACAATTCCAAGAACTGGTGACTTTGTCGTAAAGGCATAGTTTGCAATTTCTGGACGAGCATGAGAAAGCCTGGATAATAATGTGCTTTTCCCTGCATTTGGAAGTCCGACCAGGCCCACATCTGCAATAACCTTGAGCTCCAGAATCACCAGTCTCGAGACACCTACTTCACCAGTCGTTGACTCACGGGGCGCTCGATTCACTGACGACTTGAAATGCACATTCCCACGCCCCCCAGCACCACCCTTTGCTACGACAATTTTTTCGCCTGGGTGGGCAAGGTCCTTGATCTGAAGTCCTGTCGACTGATCCACAACGATTGTGCCCGGCGGCACAAAAAGGATGACGTCTTTCGCTGATCGACCCTGGCGGTTATGAGGCCCACCTGACTTTCCGTGATCAGCTCGCCATTGCTTTCTGTGAGAAAGGCCTGCGAGTGAATCGACCCCAACCTTCGCTTCAAGAATAATACTGCCACCTCGCCCGCCGTCCCCACCGTCGGGGCCCCCGCGGGCGACATATTTTTCTCTACGAAAACTTGTGATGCCGTTGCCGCCGTTGCCAGCGGCTAACTCGACCTTGATTCGGTCAACAAACACGTGATGGCCTCTCGGGCCCAATACTGGAAAAAATTAGTCTGCCGCTTGATCAATATTCACTCGACGCCCCTTGCGATCAAAGCGAACAACGCCATCAGATAGAGCAAAGAGTGTGTAGTCATTACCAATACCAACGTTTGATCCGGGGTGGAACTTTGTACCGACCTGCCGAACCAAAATACTGCCCGCAGTTACAGCCTGCCCGCCGAACCTCTTCACGCCACGTCGTTGGGCATTCGAATCGCGGCCATTCCTACTGGAACCTTGTCCTTTTTTATGAGCCATAGCCCAATCCTCAATCTTCTAAAATTTACTGAATGACGAAACTGGAATTTCCACTGAAATCACATTTCGGGGATTATAGAATATCCTCCTGCCGGGCATCGCGGAAGTCCCATAAATATTCCTCGCCTTCATTGGATTTCATGGCCCTTTTGAAGAGTTCCGGACCATCATGGCCAAACAGTCCCTTTAAAAGCTCATTACGATCATCTTCAGGTCGATCAACAACCCGTCCGGGGTCATCCTCAGCCGGGTTCGCTACCGTCAGAAGCTTCGGCAACAGCACCTCAAGTGCCCGTCGACTTCCCGCCTGTTGAAGTTTCGCGCCATCCACTTGCAAGAGTTGTAACAACGCAGCAGTACGAGCAATCGCTACCTCATGAGAAATCTGATCAAGAAGTGAAGCGGATTCTCCAAAAAACCCTGCTGCCTCCTGACGTCGAATATCCATATCCGGTGCGTTTTCAAGTTCTTTCACAATTCGAGCGAACGAGAGCAATGGATCGGCTAGCACCTGTTCTGGAGTCAGATTGATTTTCCCAAGAGATTCTCGTCTCTGTCTATCTTGTTTCGGTGTTACCGGCCCTGCTACTGCCTTCAGCAGTTCCTCCATCCAGCCAACGGCTTGCTCACCAAGAAAGGCAGTCACGAGACTCTCGCGTTCCGCGACACTTTCAACTTTCGCTAACGTTTTGGCAAACATTTCGACCGGCACCAAGCCAGCACCTCCCTCCCAGTTTTCTTTTTCTGGTTCAAGAAAATATTGCCAGCGTACTCCGAGATCCCGCACGCCTTGGACGTATTTCGCCTGAGTAAGGGCTGCTCGACTGGTAGCCTCAAGGAGTCGTGACCCAAGTGTCAATCTTTCAAAGAGTCCTGAATGAACAACACTCACTTCCTGAAAATCGTCATGATCCGCATCCCCTGGATGATAAAAATCGAGACGCAGGCACTCCAACTCGCGACGCTCATACTCCGGTGCATGTTCAAGGTCTGTCTCAAATTCTGCATCGTGTCGCCACCGGATTGAGTTCGTTAACCCATAAATAAAAACGGTAAAAAAATCGATCCGTGGGTCAATGTCCTGCCAGATAGCTACACCCCATCGCTCTTCCCCAGGCTGAATCGGGCGCTCTGATATCGAAACGCTGTCGTGCAGCATGTCGGGATGAATTTTTTCTCGACGACTAATTGGCACAATTGCTGATGAAACGAGGCGATCGAGATGATCCTGATGCTCTAAAAGCCCTTCGTCTCGGCTTAATGCCTCGTGGGTTTCAAAAACAAAATGCGGTTCGAAGTGAATTGATTGATTAACAAACTTCGTAGTTGGCCTTGTGAGGTCATCGTTACCCTCCTCGTCTTTCTCAAAAACAACCTGCCGTGTGGACCCCCCCAGCTCGGAAGCAACGTCCGCATTTTCATCAACAGCAATGTTCCGAACTCGATATAAGAGATACCAGACTCGCTCTTTTTGTATTTCAAGATTTTCTCCTGGCACATCGACTTCAATTGTTCGTGGTGGCCGATACGCAAATTCAAGACACCAGACATCTCTTAAGAACTGTCGGTCGCTTGCCAGGCCGATAAGCGTTTCGTGTGAGGGCGCATGAGAAGGATCCCACGCTCCACCTCGTCCCTGAGCTAACTCATGAAGATTGGCTTTTTGAGAAACGTCATCAACGGATTGATCTGGTGGAATAACCGTAAGGCTTTTTGTGCTCGGGCCGTCATTTGCAAAGACGAATGCCAACCCTGCACAGCCAATAAATGCAGTTGCACACAGACGCACGAGTTGCTTCATCCCACACATAACACGCTCCAGGCATCATTTCGAGAGACTAAACTGATCAACGAATCTCTACCATTGTTTGTAAGAGGACAAAAAAACACCAGCCGAACCCCTGTAAAAAATTTCTTCTTGTTCTCGTCCAACCCTGCATTCAGTAATTACATTATGGGCTCTGGTTGTCGACACGCCCACAAATTTATCATTCGGCTCGTAATCAGTTTGTATTTCTCATTGTCTGGCTGTGTGAGAATTTCACTCACAAGCAAGGCCATCCTGAAACACGGTGTGTTTTTGACAGGGCCCCTGCCTAGGCAGCCATTTTGTTTCTTTCGCATGGCTCTCCAGGCTGCCAGAGAGGCAGAACAGCAGCATCTACTTCACTGGCCAGATTGTGATAATCAGATGCCCCATTGGAATCATTGGCATATTCGAAAATCGACTGACCAAAGCTTGGCGCCTCAGCTAGTCTGATATTCCGTCGAATCTTCGTCTCAAACACTCTGGCGTCCTTCCATGATGGGTGTCCTTTGCCCGCTTCTGCGAAAAAGGATTCGACATCTCGTCCAACCTCAGCAGCGAGACGCGTACCTGCCTCGTACAGGCAGAGTGCCACCCCGAGCAACCGTAATCGCGGGTTAATGTGTTCCGCTGAGAGCTCAATCGTCTCGAGTAATTTACTAAGCCCGTGCAGGGCAAGGAAATGCGGCTGTAGAGGAAGCAGAACCTCATCAACAGCTGCCATCGCATTTAATGAAAGTAATCCTAACGACGGTGGGCAATCGATAATAATGTAGTCGAATTGTGACTGCTCTTTATCGTCTTGAGTATTTGCAAGCTGGTGGGAACCACTGCATACAGGGTCACTTTTTAGCTTCTCTCGCAGGATCGACTCTCGACCGGGACGACCCGCAAGAGTCATCTCTGCTACCGAAAGATCAAGATGTGAAGGCACGACCCAAAGGTTTTCTTGAGCCTGAACAAGTGCTGCTGCTAAGGGCTGATCGTTAACGAGTACATCGTACGCAGAACATGGGGTCGATGTCGGTGAGACACCAACATGGAGGGTTGCATGCGCCTGTGGATCAAGGTCGATGAGACAAACCTTTTTTTGTAATCGAGACAGTGCTACGGCAAGATTCACCGACGTCGTCGTTTTGCCGACACCTCCCTTTTGATTCGCTATCGCAATCGATCGCATATCACTAGCCTCTCGGAAACGGCGCTGAAAAAAACTCGCATGTCGGTTATCGCATTACCTACCACCATGGGAGACGATAGCTCTAGCAATATGTTCAACAAAAGACGTCTTTTCCGCCGTAATACCCGCAAACCGACTCAGAAATCAGTTCGGACCGACCCATTCGCTGTACTTTCAACCCACGTTTTCAGACCTTTTCCCATTTTCCCCAAAGCAACTCGCCCAGGCCTCCCAACTACCGTCAGGTTTGCTTTTTGAGAATTCTCCCCGAAATCAATGACCACAACGGTTCGTTCAGACTCATTTCTTTGTTTGCTATCAAAGAAAACCAGGGCAAGATCCCATGCGGCATCTGCTAACGGTGCACGCTCCGTATTTCCTTCTACCCATTGAAAATTTGCATCTTCAACAAGGCCCCTCCGGAGGTGCACCAGACCTTTAGCTTCGGTGATGTCCTCAACCAGGACTGCCTCTAAACGACCCGTGTGCCGACCACCAGAGAGTGGCTTCAACTGCCACAGTTCAACAAATGGTGATTTTGAAATCTGTTCTGTGGCCCGAGTGCCGTAAAAGGCCAGGCATCGACGGGTCTGCTGCCACTGAAACCAAACACCAATTCCAGCCGCCAGGAGACCAAGAGCAAGAAGACCGATAACGAGCATGGAACCGGGTGTGCTTCGGAACACAACGCTGCCTTTTTATGAAAAAACTGCTGAAAAAATAAAGAGAGTCGAGTCACTCTCATTCTCAATATATACTCATCAGCAAATTTGTACGAATGGAACGTTACATCATAATTGTCAGAGAAAGTACCGATGTCTAACCAGTTTGATCCATATAGGGATGCACTCGTCGTCGAAAAGCACACCGTTTGGCCCGATGAGTACGAAGATTGGTCGGAGAGCGACCGCAGCCGCATTGAAACACTGCTTCACGCGACTCCAGAGGAAGCATCGGACCTTGACTACGTGCGTCAACATTCCGGATTTGCTCGCATCATCACGGTCTCTCCCGATGATCTTGAACGAGTGGCGGCGACATAACGTGGAACGACACAAAATCAATGTTCGGCTTGATGAAAGCGTAGCAACAACACAACCCGCGGCTCGTTCGTACACGATACATGTCGGCGATACGATACTTCAAGATATCGGGGGCTTGCTTAAGACTGACTGCGTGCAAAGAGCAGTCATTGTTTCTGATCAATCCGTGAATGCGACGCACGCAAAGACGGTTGCGGAAGCTCTACAAGACGCAGCGATTACGATTGACCAACTCACGATCCCGTCAGGTGAAGCATCCAAGTCTCTCGCTGAAGCTGAGCGGTTATGGAATGAATTCGCCCGTCTCAAGATTGATCGCAAGACGGCGATACTTGCAGTCGGCGGTGGTGTCATCGGTGACCTTACCGGGTTTGTCGCTGCAACTTTTTCGCGAGGCTTAGATTTCTGGCAAGTACCAACGACATTAGTAGCCCAGGTTGACAGCGCTATCGGCGGAAAAACCGGGGTAAATCTTCCAGCGGGCAAGAATCTCGTTGGGGCTTTTTGGCAACCGCGAGGAGTCGTGGCCGACATAAGTACGCTTACAACTCTTCCTGATCGTGAATATGTCAGCGGGCTCGCTGAAGTCGTAAAATATGGAATGATTTTAGATACCGACTTCTTCCATTGGCTAGAAGACAATGCCCTGCGGGTTAAAGATCGAGAAAAACGATCTGTAGCCCATATCGTCCGTCGCTCTGCAGAACTCAAGACCCTTGTTGTCGAGAGGGATGAACGAGAAATCACTGGACTGCGAGCCTGTTTAAACTACGGTCATACATTCGCCCATGCATTCGAAACAGCGACTGGCTACGGCACACTTCTCCATGGCGAGGCCGTTTCTCTTGGAATGATGGCAGCAGCAAGCCTCGCCTGCTCAATGAACCGTATTGATCAACTCGTTGTTGATCGACAACAAAAACTTCTTGAAACTCTTGGGCTACCTGTTTCAACAACGACACTAAACGGCATAGAAGATAACGATCTTTTGGGGATTATGTCCCAGGACAAAAAAAACATTGGTGGCAAACTGCGATTCATTCTCCCAAGTGCAATCGGTGAAGTCGAAACTGTTGACAATGTTTGCCATGAATTTGTTATCTCAGCAATCAACAAGCTTTGCCGGGACGCCTAGCCTGTCTTGAGAAACAAAAAGTGAGTAATCCAGCCACGCTGGAGCCAAAAAGTGCGTGCATGAGACGCATCGTTACGCATTGCATGCCATTGGCATCACTCTTTGCAAAGCGATTTCTACCAGCTCGCTTCCAGCCCCATCCCGCCTTGATCACCGACTGGGACTGGTACAACTCGCACCTGGAAGCCTGCGAAATGATGCTCTGTCCGGCTGACTGCTAATGAACTTGCCCAGGCAAGGTACCAACCCAGGAATGCCTGGGAAGAGTAGTGCGCATCATCATTGATTCGTGAGAAACCAACAAATGTAGAACAGACGTAAAGCGTTCCTTTGGCGAGTGGATTCTCGACCATATCAGCCGCTGCAAGAAATGGAATTGCCCCCATAAATGAGTGGCCGCTTACCCCATTATTATCTTGAAAAAACTTCCAGTCACTTCCAGAAGGTGATTCGGTATTCATAGAGCCATTATTGCTTGGACGAGAAGCGCCTGTCGCTAACTGGAGAACGTAGACGGGTGGCCCTCCAACCAAAAATATACGGAGGCTTCGTGAGCCCCACCCTCCCAAGGCGTCTCCGACCGGCATTCCTTCAAGTGCAACCCCAGCTGCTGCGGCTATGCCAGCAGCTGGCAATAAGTAAATCCCGTCCCCGATGTCTTTCGTTGCCGAGAAAAAATCTCCTGTTTGCGATCCTGTTATTCCTGTCTGCCAAGCATTTTGCATAGTTGTATCAAAGCCGGTATTTGCCATCAGTGCTCCCGCGCCAAAAGCAGCAGTGACACACGTAAGATTTTCACAGGAATAAAAATTCTGATAGTCCTGAAAGATCTTATGTCCCGTCCGAGAAAGCCGCGGAAATCTGCTCCCTGCCCATGGCAATTTTTGGATATTTGGGGAAGAAATAATTTCCGGTGGCGTTGGCAACGAGTAAACGGGATCACTTTCAAGTTCCATTCTTTGAGCAAGATCAACGGTTGCATCAACTGACGGATGTCCCAGCAAGTTAGTCTCCCAACCTCCAGTAAGGACGACACGTTCAGACATAAGACTGGCATCATTCGATGCTAAGGGTTGTGTCTCCACCACCGCATCAACCCAAGCGCCATTAACAGCAGGGAGCACTTGAACAACCACCCGCTGACGTTGCTGGGGCAAGTGCGGCCAAGAAGCACTCGATCCACCTGTCTGATTACCCTGCTTTGTTAATGACTGTGGCAGCTGCACCCACGCTGACTCAATCCTGCCGGCCCGAGGGGGCAATGAATCAAAGTCTGGCGGAATAGTCTTGATAACAGGCCAGTCAGCTGCAACTGTCTTGATTGTTTTCTCCCATATCGCCTGACCATCTTTGGCAGTTAAAAACATTCCATCTGAAGCGGCAGGCAATGAATTGCGAACAGGTGCTCCCAGAGAAGAATCAGGAAATGCCGATTTTTTTTCATCCGCAGATGATTCAATAGGCAACTGGACCCCAAGCAGGACAGAAAGATAGAAAAGACACCATCGCCAAGAAGGCAATGGGCCAAAACGCAAACAGGGAGGACGAAGGAGTTTGATCATTTGTTGATGCGGACTTTCGCAATGACTCATGTACCAATCAAGACAGATTTCCCTCGTACCCCGCTTTTCGTGCCCCTCAGGAGCCTCCCCTTCCTGCCCCGCTTTCCTCAGACGACTCCTTTTGTTGCCAAATGCTATTCTGCTGACTGAGAGAAATTGTTCCTACGAGGAGGTCCGGTATCTATGCCAAGGAAGGTAAATGAACAAATGCCTCCCTCTCATCCCGTTGGCGGACAGGAACTAACCGATTCAAAAATCCAACAGACACTTCTTCGCTGGTGGGGCTTCGACACATTTCGGCCGCTGCAAGCCGAAGCAATCTCTGCTGCCATTCATGGCCGGGACTCTGTTGTTGTGCTCCCAACGGGTGGAGGTAAAAGCCTCTGCTACCAACTGCCACCTTTGCTGAGCCAAACAACCGACATTGTTGTCTCGCCGTTAGTATCACTTATGAAGGACCAAGTGGACTCACTTGAATCGATTGGTTACCCGGCGGCAGCAATTCACAGCGGTCTTTCTCAGAACGATCGAAGAAGAACGTACCAAAAGCTTCGCAGCGGGAATCTTCGTTTGCTTTTCATAGCTCCCGAAAGGCTTTTTAATTCGACTCTTGTTGAAACGCTTTCACACTTATCAATACAGCGATTTGCTATAGATGAAGCACATTGCATCAGCCAGTGGGGTCATGACTTCCGTCCCGAGTACCGTCAACTTTCGGCGTTGAGAGATCGCTTCCCTCAGACGAGTTTCCATGCCTACACCGCCACTGCAACACCTCAAGTTAGAAAAGATATTGCCGAACAACTGCATCTCAAAAATCCAGAAATTCTTGTTGGCACGTTCGACCGACCAAACCTCACCTACCGTGTCATCCAGCGTACTGATAGAACAGCACAGATACTCGAAATCCTTGGGCGTCATCCCAAAGAAGCTTCGATTGTGTACTGCATTTCACGGCGCGAGACAGAAAGGCTCGCGAAACAACTTACAGCAGCCGGGCTTCTTGCGCATCCATACCATGCTGGGCTCGATGCCAAGAAACGACACAAAACACAAGAAGCTTTTGCAAAGGAAACCCTTGATGTTGTTGTCGCCACTGTTGCATTTGGTATGGGCATAGATCGATCAAATGTGAGACTCGTTCTACACACCGGACTTCCAAAGAGCCTTGAAGCCTACCAGCAAGAAACAGGACGAGCCGGACGTGACGGGCTTGCTGCCGAATGCGTCCTGCTTTATTCGCCGGCCGATGTCTTCAGCTGGGAGGCCTTGATTCGACGGGGGGCGGAATCTTCTGAACTGACTGAAGATGAATCACAGAAACTCATCGACTCGCAGATACTGCATCTCCAACGCATGCGGCAGTATGCCCAAGCAGCACGCTGCCGGCATGCTTTTTTATCAGAGCATTTTGGACAATCATACAAACTCTCTAATTGTAAAAACTGTGACATTTGCCTCGGGGAGACAACTAACCTTGCTGACAGCACTACGGTTGCTCAGAAAATCATCTCGTGTGTCGCACGGATTGAAGAACGGTTTGGTGTCCGTCACCTTTGCGAAGTGCTTCGTGGCGCACAAACAGAAGCGGTACAACGAAACGGACACCACCACCTGTCAACATATGGACTACTAAAAAGCTTCGATCAGCGAATGTGTGAAAATCTCGTCCATCAACTCCTCGACCAGGAATATCTTTCGAGAAGTAGGGGTGACCGACCAGTTGTCATGCTAAACCAAAAATCTTGGGAAATTCTCCGGAGCCAACGAACCGTCACACTTCTTGAGCCACGATTAAAGAAAGCAGTACGATCCCGAAAAGAGTCTGATGACTGGAATGGAGTTGACCGGCAACTCTTTGATCACCTTAGACAATGGCGCAGAAAAATAGCCGATGGACGAGGAAAGCCTGCCTGGACAATTCTCGATGATCGTGCATTGCGTTCAATCGCGCGTGAAAAGCCAGACACACTGGCAACGCTCTTGCAATGCAAAGGGATTGGCGAAAAGCGATTAGCTGATCATGGAACAGCTATTCTTAAACTTGTAAAACAATGCGACTACGAATCAGCATAAATGGGTATCGATCCCATCTAGTGCGGTGAAAGATGCACTGTACGATCACAGATCAGCGCAACCGGATCGTTTCCTGCCGAGGTCACGACAAGCGTCAACACTCCTTTACAGACGTCCTTCAGGATGCCTGCAAGCGCATGCTGCTGCTGAGTGTTCATACCGTCCGCTGGTTCGTCAATGAGAAGAATCCGAGGATCCATAGCCAGACCGCGAGCAATTCCCAAACAACGTTGCTCGTAACGTGTCAGATCTGAAGCAAACGAGAATGATTGATCGATCAGTCCCACTGACCGAATGAGTTCTTCGGTCCGCTCAATACAGTTCGCTTTATTAATATGTGGCCACCATGCTGAAGATTTTCGATAAATACCTTGCTCTACCGTAACAAGTATATTTTCAAACACTGTCATCGCAGGAAAGTTTCTGGGAGATCGAAAGGTGCGGGCCACTCCAGCTCGAGCAGCAACCTCTGGCGAACGTCTCCCTCGCTGCCAGATTGCCAGCGACATTCCAACTCCAAGAAATAAACCACAAATAAAAGCAGACCAACCACGAAAACGAATTCGACGTTTCCCGGCTGCCAACCGGTCAAGAGTCGTTTCATCCAATAGTAGCTCGCGTTGCGGTTCATTCGCATCGCCCACTAAATCAGTTATGTCGGGAACAACACCCGGACCAGTTCGCCGAGCAGTCACTGCTGCTTGCATTTGATTTCGTAACTCTCGGGCTTCGGAAAGATCGCGACGTACCGCAAGAACTTCACGTCCATCTGCTGTGACAATGCGCCAATTACCGGCCAGTCGGTCAATAGCCAACTCCGCGCGAAAATAACTACGAAGTCGTCTCCCGAAGTTTGCGGGCGTAAATGGCTCGTCGACTACAAGACCCCGCTTTACAACAGCCAGCCACAATCGATCGATATCTACCGCTGCTGCCGCACATAACAAACCAACAAGAATTCCTGTAAACAGAACACCCCAGAATGTTTTCGCAGAGAACCCCTGCTTCAATCGACGTCCATCCAATCGGACTGAACCGGAAGATGCTGACCGTAGCCCACAGATAGCATCGAGAAGAGCAGCTTTCGACCCTCTTCCCGAATCTATAATGGCAACGCTACTACCTGCTGACACATCGAGCTCTAGTTCATCGATGAGTGGAATCCCACCTGATTGAACCGTAAGTCGATCAATACTCAGAAGCGGAATATCTGGTGAGAGCACCGCACCCTCGCTCACTTTTGTATTTTCTCGATGAGTCATTGCTTTGACTCCTGGAATTCAGCAGCAAAACGTCGTGATGGAATAAGTCCTATGGGACGAAATCGCATCACAACGATTAACGCTATGCCTACAAGGGCTAATCGCCAACTTCCAAGCGTAAAGAGGCTGACATCAAATACCTGCCCCTGAATGCGTTGCATCCAGGAATCGACCGACGGAATCACAACGATGTCAAAACCAAACAAGATTGTGACTCCGACAAGTGTTCCTGGGATACTACCAAGGCCACCTATTATGACGGCGCAAAGAATCGCAACTGAGCGATTAAAGCCAAAAGCATTTGGATCTCCGGTAGTACCGATACTTGCAACAGACAGGCAGCCGGCAAGTCCGGCTATCGCTGCAGCTATTGTGAAAGCCGAAAGCCGAACTTTCGTTGCAGAAATACCTATTGTCGCTGCAGCAAGTGGCTCCTCGCGAACAGCAATCCAGGCCCTACCAAGTGCCGATTTTTCAAGAACCCGTACAAGCAGCACCACAACAAAGAGCGCAATGAGCGATAAGTAGTAGAACCAACGTGAATCAACAACGAACTCTCTGCCGAGATCTATCCCCGTAACAAATATTCCAGATCCTGGTGGCGGAATCGGACCAAGCCCCTGTGTACCACCTGTTACGTTTTCAAGATTCAGAAATAAAACACGAACGACTTCACCAAAACCAAGAGTAACAATAGCAAGGTACTCACCTCGAAGACGCAACGTTGGTGAGCCGAGTAACGTTCCTATTGCGGCAGTCAGACCAACACTGACAAAAACTGCCGGCAGAAAGCCTATCTCCAAGGGATTCATTGGAACGGTGAGGATTGCAAGAAAGAGACCGCCTAAGCCAAAAAACGATGCAATTCCCAGGTGGAGAAATCCCGTGAAGCCAACCATGACGTTGAGACCAAGAGCCGCTATGCAGATTATTAAGACTGATGTCATCTGTCCGCCCAGCCCCCCGGCCAATGCCGGGTAGAACCATGGCGCAAGGGCTAGCATTGTGAAAACTGGTATCTCCCAGTTTTTCTTGGACCACTTCACGAAATGAGATAAGGAGGGCCATTGAATTTTCATCGCTGTCCTCCTCGTGTTTTTGATTTCCCAAAGATCCCTTGCGGGCGAAACGCAAGAAAAATAATGAGCACAAGAAAGACCGACGCGATAGCCCAACGAGGGCCAAGAAAGGCCACCGAAATGGCACGAATTAATCCGACTATAAGTCCACCAACTATTGCACCAGGCACGCTCCCAATACCACCAAGCACTGCTGCAGTAAGAGCATACAAACCCATCTGATGCCCCATCTGATAGTTAATCGTCGTTGCATGAACCCCTGCGGCTACACTCGCAACACCACCGAGAAAGCCACTTAGAAAAAATGTTGCGATAACAAGTTTCCCTGCTTCCCCTGAACGAGCTGTCACACGGGTGATTGCAGCAATGGAACGCAACGATCTTCCAAAACGGGTTTGACGAAGAAGAACGTAGAGGCAAAGAACGGCTGGCACGACGATGACAAGCACCAGAAGATCAGCCATCGCAATGGAAAATCCACCAACTGAACGTGTGGTTTCCAGGAAAATCTCAGGAAATGCACGATCAGTCGGACCGATCCAAATAAGACCCACATTCATGAGTACAAACGAAACACCGATTGTTGAAACGAGGGGAGATAGAGGAGGAGCATTTCGCAGCGGACGATAGACAAACTGATCAATACAAATATTCAGACAGCCACAAAACAGTCCACTACACGCAGCAGCTAAAACTACTACTAGACAACCAGTCAGCGGGTCGACCGGAACTGGCACAAGGAATGACAAGATCGCAAGTGACAGGCAGCCACCAAGCATGACTACATCCCCATGGGCGAAGTGGATGAGCCCAACGGTTCCGTACACCAACGTATATCCAACAGCAATCAGCCCCAGAAATCCACCACTTGTGATTCCGATACCACATTGCTGAAGAAAGGATGCTACGTCCACGTATGTATCCCGACAAAGTAACCCGTTAGAAAATTCTTTGTCCTTAGTCTTATCTGCTGCCGTTCTTTTTGCCTATGCCAGCAGTTGACATGACTTCCTCATGCACAAACTCACCACCCCGAACAACACTCACAGACACCTCCTGAAGTGTCGTATCCCCATTTGCATCAATACCCCATTGGCCAAGCACACCATCGTCTACCTGGCTTGCAAAAGCCGATTCTACAATAGCTCGACGATCTTTCACCCCAACATCAGCAATAGCTCGAATCACGAGCCTCGCCGCCTCATAACCATGAATGGCTGCGTTGCTTGGGCATGTCCCATATTTTTGCCGATAGCGAAGAAACAACAATTTTTCGTTGCAATCTGCCTGCTCTGGTGACAACCCTGCAGATGTGGCAAAACACCGACCCTCAAGAGAAGCCGCGCCTGCTGCTTCAAGGAATGCTTTGGTGCGACATCCATCCGAAACCAACAGGATTGCCTCGCTCTCAGCTGACACAAGATCACGTGCGAGTTGTCCACCTTTGGTTCGTGCACTACCACCAAAGTAGATAAGGTCTGGATCAGCACTCATAACGGACCCTACAAACGATTTAAACTCCGCTGCCTGTGGATCAATCGAGACGTGCTCAAGAACTGCCATGCCTTGCTCACGACACCGATCAGCGAACAAAGAGGCCACACCTCGCCCGTAAACACCAGCATCATCAATGACGAAAACTCGACGCACTCCACGCTCGAATGCCCAATCTGCAGCAAGTGGACCTTGAAGGTCATCGGCCGGGACAACTCGGATATAATTTAATTTGCCAGACGGCCGATAAACGTTTGGCTCTCCAGGAAGACCAAGTCCTGGCTTGGTCAATCCAACGGCAGTATTCGCTGGAGATACCATCAGCAAATCCGCATAGTTGAGAATCGGCATTGATACTCGGGCTGCTCCAGAGTTCAAGGTACCTATATACGCCATTACGTTGGGATCCTGCACAGCCATCCGAGCATTGGCTGCCTCGCCCTCACTCGTCCACCGGCCAGACGCTGCTGCACTGTTATCAAGATCACGATATTCCAGAGTAAACCGCCCTGCTTTTTCCTTCACCTCATCAATTGCAAGCCGAATGCCTCGAACAACCTCATCACTTACCTGTCTGGAGACACCTGTACGCGGCAGGCTCGAAACGAGACACACCCGATTGGATTCTATTTTTTGACAACCGCAAGTATTCAGTCCAATCGTTAGGCAAACTACGACACTCCATGCCAGCCTAAACGGTGGTGGATTCTGCGGACAAAACCAATTACTTCTCATGATTTCGCCTCTTCGTGCAGTCACCAAAAAACTCTCAGACCTTTTTCACAAACTTCCACGAACGATGTATACGGGCATTTCGGAAATCTTCAGGCACTGTCTTCCGGCTAATCTCATATATATCGTAAATACTAGAGAGGAGCTCTTCATTAAATTTAAACCGTCGGTAATTTGTCGAAAAATAGACAATACCACCTGTACTAAGATTATCGGCAACTGCTTGAAGCAAAGTGGCGTAGTCCCGCTGGATATCCCAGTCCTGTTGCTGTTTCGTCGAACGTGAAAACGTTGGTGGATCAACCACCACAAGATCAAATGGACGCTCACCTCGGCGGCCACGGTGCTTGAGGAATTCACGAGCGTCATCCCGAAGAAGGACATGCTGCCGCCTATCTAAAAACCCATTTGCCGTGAGGTTCCTCCTCGCCCATTCGAGATAGGTATTTGACAGGTCGACAGTTGTCGTTCCTTCTGCTCCACCGGCTGCAGCTGCTACAGAAAAACTACCTGTATAACCAAATAAATTCAGGAAAGAACGACCCGCCGCATCACCACGAACCATCGCACGAGTTTGGCGATGATCGAGGAAAAGTCCCGTATCAAGATAGTCGGAAAGGTTGACATCAAACTTCAGGTCATGTTCGTTTACTGAAAAAGTAACAGAACGGTCATCCACTTTTTCATACTGACCCCCAGTTCGCTGTCGGCGACGCACCTTTAAAAATACACAGTCCGGCGCCAGGCCAAGTTGATCAGCAGCTGCCTCAATGAGTCGATCGAGCCAAACGTCATGCTCAATAGCTGTTCGCTCATGAGGGCGTTCGTATTCGGCTGCATGAAGCCAATCACCGTACCTGTCAATAACAAGAGGAATCTCTGGGATATCTCGATCGTAGAGACGATATGCCTCGATCCCTTGCTTTCTTGCCCATCGCCCGAGATGACGAGATCGCTTTGCAAGCCGTCGCCGAAAATCTCCAATCTGGTCACTTACGCTTCGTGATACTTGCTTTGTTGAACTGCAACGCTCGGCGTCCGATTCTGCCGGTAATTGATTCCCAAAAGACGTGCCTGAAACTTTCGCCCGGTGAACAGCCAGCTCTATTAACCGACACTCTATTGGACCATTGGAAAGGACTACCCGGCGATGGGGCTTCAGCCCAATTGATTTCGCCAGCTCAACTGGTGCGAGTACCCCCGCTCGCCAACCCGGACAAGAATTTTTCAACCAGTCACCGATCCTACGAAATACCGCACCCGCTCTCGGCAGCGCGAGTCGCTCGCCATACGGTGGATTGGTAAGGACCAAGCCTGGGTCACCCTCTGGACTCACTGCTTCAAAATGATTGCATGAAAAGCTTATGGAACCGGCCACACCGGCCAATGCAGCCGATTGTTTTGCAATCTGAATCGCAGCAGGATCAAGATCGCTTGCATGAAACGTGCCTGAAGGTGCCCTGGCCTTATTTTCAAGATCGAGAAGAATTGTTTCGGCAAGGTTTCGATCGAAATCATGAAAACGAAAAAAACCCTGTTTCCGCGTTCTTGCACGCAACAGGCCTGGCGCAAGACCAGATGCTTGGGTTGCCGCCTCAATGATGAATGTTCCTGAACCACACAGTGGGTCTAACAAAGGTTCGCCCGGTTGCCATCCTGAAATCCCAAGAATACCGGCAGCCAGAACCTCTGATAGAGGCGCCTCGACTTTCCCCTTTCTCCAACCACGCTGGTGCAAAGACTGACCAGCTGCATCACGAAACAGCGTTGCTGTTTCCCCGGAAAGATGAAGTGACAAGCGAAGGCTTGCCCCATGTAACTGCACATTTGGCCGGCGACCATGTACCGCTCGCACGCCATCTACTACCGCATCTTTAACAACTTGGGAAGCGTAGAGTGAATGATCTATAAATGAATCATGAACTCTCGCATCGACCCTCAGTGTTTGAGTCGGACGGAGATGCTTTGCCCAATCCAAACTTGAAATTGATCGATATAGTGACTCCGGTGAACTCACGGCAAACCGACCAAGCGGCTCGAGGATTCGGATCGCTACCCGCGACTCCAGCACCGCCCTATAGAGCGTCTCTGTTGTTCCAGTAAATTCGATTGTTCGACGCCCGATTCTCAAATTCGTAGCACCAAGTCCTGACAACTCTCTCGCCAGCAACCACTCAAGACCATCGAGTGTTCTTGCTGTTAGCCTTGGCGGCATATCCGGATCACCGGAAAGCAGTGGCCGTGGCGCTGGGGGCACTTCAGGAAAAAGAGATTCCATTACGTCTGCCAGAACTCTCGTTAACGGTCATCGATCAATCGATGCTGTCCCTGCCATAAACCTATCCTGCATTGCCTGCACTCTCATTGGCTCACTTCTCAAGGCTTCCATCGCCCTCACACATGCTTCAGCAGCCGGCAGTGTAGTTATACAAGGGACCCCGTAGAGAACACTTGCCGCCCGGATTCTCCCCTCATCAGTACGAGCACCCTTACCTCGAGGCGTATTGAATATCAGTTGAACGCGACCATCAATCAGATGATCTATAAGGTTTGGGTGCCCCTCCTGTAATTTCTTGACTGTTTCAACCTCAATTCCTGCTTGCGATAGTGCCTCAGCGGTGCCGGAAGTAGCAATCAACTCAAAGCCTAACTTCACAAGTCGTCGAGCCAGGTCCACCATAGATTTTTTTGCCGACTGACTTGCAACACTCAAAAATATCTTGCCTGTTTCCGGCAAGACTGTCCCTGCCGCAAGCTGGCCCTTCGCAAAGGCAAGGCTGAAGTTGTCGCTCACCCCCATGACCTCACCAGTACTCCTCATCTCCGGCCCAAGTGCGATGTCAACGCCGGCAAACTTGACAAACGGAAACACACTTTCCTTCACGCTAACATGAGAAGGAATAGGATCTGTGATGACCCCTTGTTCAGGAAGCGTTTCCCCGACCATGACTTTCACAGCAATCTTTGCAACAGGCACGCCTGTTGCCTTTGAAACAAACGGGACTGTTCGACTCGCACGTGGATTCACTTCAATGACGTATAGGGCATCCTCACTCCCCTCACGCTTTACCGCGAACTGAACGTTCATAAGGCCAACGACCCCAAGACTCTTTGCTAAGTTTACGGCAGCCTGCTTGATTTCTAAAACGGTCTGCTTACTGAGATTGTGCGGGGGTATACAACACGCTGAGTCACCCGAGTGCACACCAGCTTCCTCTATGTGCTCCATAACTCCGGCAACTACCACATCCGTGCCATCACAGATGCAATCGACATCGACTTCTGTCGCGTCCTCCAGAAAACGGTCTATCAACACTGGCTGGCCTTGGGCAACTATAAAAGCTTCCGCCACGAATCTTTCAAACTGTGATTGGTCATAACAAATCTCCATTGCACGGCCACCGAGCACAAAGCTCGGGCGAACCAAAGAAGGAAAACCGATCCTGGAAACCTCCTTACGCGCCTGCTCAAGAGTACGAGCTATTCCACTTGCAGGCTGCTTGAGATTCAATCGATCCAGAAGTTCACGGAACTTCTCACGATCTTCTGCTTCTTCGATCGTATCGACACTTGTCCCAATGATCGGTAGCCCTGCAGCTGCAAGCGCCCTCGCTAGATTAAGCGGGGTCTGTCCACCAAGCTGAACAATCACTCCATCCGGATTAATTCGATCAGCAATATTAAGGACATCTTCACTTGTCAAAGGCTCAAAAAACAACAGATCACTCGTGTCATAATCGGTGCTGACTGTCTCAGGGTTTGAGTTAACCATCACGCTCTCAATCCCTAGTTCTCGAAGTGCAAAACTTGCATGGCAGCAGCAGTAATCAAACTCAATGCCCTGTCCAATTCTGTTAGGCCCACCTCCGAGTATCATGACTCGCTTTACACCGTCTGCTTTTGGCGGCGTCTCATCTTCATCCTCCCACGTTGAATAGTAGTAGGGGGTTTCAGCTTCAAACTCTGCAGCACATGTATCGACTGCCTTAAACGTAGCGACAATTCCTCGAGATTTTCTATTCTCTCGGACGTCGAGCTCCACCTCTCCTAAGAGAGTCGCTAGCTGCCGATCCGAAAATCCAGCCTGCTTGGCTTGGCGAAGCGTTGTGTCATCAACGCTCTGCAGGCTGCCAGCATCTCGGACACGTTGCTCTAGCTCAACAATCTGTAACAACTGATCCAGGAACCATCGATCAATACCAGTCAGGGCATGAAGTTCTTCAATGCTCAAACCAGCTAACATCGCGTACCGCAAAAACCAAACTCTATCTGGATCCGGCCTCGCAACTTTCGCACGAATATCATCAATTGATGGTTGTGTTGGTGTACCCCAAAGGTCTCTTCCGTCGCAACCAAATCCAAACGATCCTACCTCAAGCCCTCGAAGCGCTTTTTGAAATGCTTCCTTAAAAGTCCGGCCAATTGCCATCGTTTCGCCAACACTCTTCATTTGAGTGGACAGCCTACTATCGGCCTCAGGGAATTTCTCAAAAGCAAAACGAGGGACTTTTACCACTACATAGTCAATTGAAGGTTCAAAGCAGGCCTTCGTCTTGCGTGTAATATCGTTCGCCAACTCATGGAGTCGCCACCCTACAGCGAGTTTGGCTGCTATTTTCGCTATCGGAAAACCAGTCGCCTTACTTGCAAGTGCCGACGAACGACTCACTCGTGGATTCATCTCGATGACTATCACGCGACCCGTGTCAGGATGAACCGCAAATTGGATATTTGACCCTCCCGTCTCCACACCAATTGCCCGAATAACTGCAAAACTCGCATCTCGCATGAATTGATACTGACGATCAGTAAGCGTCATCGCCGGGGCAACGGTAATTGAATCACCAGTATGAACACCGCAGGGGTCAAAGTTCTCGATAGAGCAAATGACAACTGCGTTGTCATCAGCATCTCGCATGACCTCCATCTCATATTCCTTCCAGCCAAGAATTGACTCCTCGACGAGGACCTCACTTACTGGCGAAAGATCAAGACCACGCTGCACCTTCTGGTCAAACTCTTCACGGTTGTATGCAATACCTGAACCGGATCCACCCAATGTGAAGCTCGGACGTATGACTGCTGGAAGACCTATCTCAGAAAGTATTTCTCGCGCCTCTTCAAGAGACTTCACAAGCCGCCCGCGACAGGTATCAAGACCGATTTTTTCCATCGTCGACTTGAACTGTTCTCGATCTTCTCCTCGTTGAATCGCTTCCGCCCGGGCGCCAATCATCTCGACGCCATACTTCTTAAGAACGCCATGGTGCTCCAGATCCATGGCCAGGTTCAGTGCAGTCTGACCTCCTAATGTCGGAAGAACAGCATCTGGTTTTTCTTCAGCAATGACCTTTTCCAATACTTGCCACGTAAGTGGTTCGATATACGTTCGATCTGCAGTCTCTGGGTCCGTCATAATGGTCGCTGGATTCGAATTAACCAGCACAACTCGGTACCCATCATCTCTCAGTGCCTTACAGGCTTGTGTGCCTGAATAGTCAAATTCACAGGCTTGCCCAATGACGATAGGTCCAGAGCCGATTAACAAAATAGTGCGAAGGTCATCGCGGCGGGGCATGAGGCAGGGTCTTTATCGAGGTAAAAAAACAAATTTCGACGACTCTAGCATCCCAACCCCCATTCGTTCAATAAATGGCTACAATTCTCGGGAAAGCACACTTCATTTGCATCTAAAGGAGAAAAATCACCATGTCGATCCCAACTCCTGCCCTCGACCAACTTCGCGAAACGCTACCGGATGAACTGAAAGATATTCGGCTTAATTTATCGAGTGTTTTAACGGGAGAACACCTTGAGCCCCCCCAATCTCTTGGCATCGCTCTTGCATGTGGCTTTTTCGTCCGGTCAGATGAATTTGTTTCGGCCGTACAAGCAGACCTCAAGGACGCGTTGGCGGAAGGCAGTGCACCAATCATTAGTGACGCCAGAGCTGCTGGGGGAATAATGGCGATGAATACTGTGTACTACCGCTTTCGACATATGATTGGTAAGGAAAGCTATTCAGCGAGGCCAGCACGTCTTCGTATGAATCGCATGAATCAGCCAACTACATCAAAAGCTGACTTTGAACTCATGAGCCTCGGATGTGCCGCACTCGCCGGATGCGAAATGTGTCTCAAAAGCCACGAATCGAGTCTCCTTCAACTCAACGTCAGTGAAGAGGCGTGTCACGACGCTGTTCGGATCGCCGCAGTAGTCAACGCTACGGTCGTTGGAATCATGAACGCATGAACGAATAATCAGCTTAATTCGTGAAGATACTCCAAGGTATAGATACCGCTGTCGTGACCGTCCGAAAAGAAAACTTTGTAGGCATACTGCCCAACAGGCTCCATGGTATTGACTGCCATCTCAACAACATCCGAGGGCTGAAGTACTTGAAGTGGGTTTTTATCTGCTGGAACTGTTCGCTTTTCTCGACACGTAGCGCACGGACAGGCATCACGAAGGAATTGTGGAGAATACTCCGATTTCGTGCCGTCACTCCAATCAATTTCAATGCCACCATCCTCACGACGACGGATGGCTAAAGGCCGGTATTCACTCAATCGAAGTTCCTTTTCAAGTAACTGGTTAAGACTTTTTTCGGTTGTCAATTACTCTTCGAGCCTTGCCTTCAAATCGAGGCAATGTACCAACAGCAACATTCGTGACGTCTACTCGAAGACCAAGCCGAACGTGCAACTCCTGAGCAATGCGAGCGGGGGCAGAGAGGCGATCCTCTATCTCAATACTCAATACGTCCAGATTCTCCTCACGATTGACAGTGAGTCTGTACTCGAGAACTTCTGGAAAGCCCCGAATAATGTTCTCCACTGCAGATGGAAAAATGTTCACACCTCTGACTACCAACATGTCATCAGTTCGACCGAGGATTCCGCCCTTGAGCCAAACCCTTGGCGACGCACCCGCTGCTACCTCTTGTTCTGTTGGCCACACGGGATGAACAACATCGCCTGTTCGATAACGAATCACTGGACAACCATTCCGACCAAGCGTTGTCAGCACCAACTCGGCTGACTCACCCTCTCTCGCCGGTCGACTTGTCGAGATACCGAGAAATTCTGGATGAAACCACTCCTCTATTACCTCGAGTCCCGAGTGTTCAAGCCACCCAACGCCCCACGGGCCGATCTCCGTTGCACCAGCATGGTCTAATACATCAGCCCCCCACGCTGAGCTAATCTGTTGCCGAACTGCTTCCAGAGAGCCACCAGGTTCACCAGCAACGAGAACGCAACGAATTGTCGACGTGGCCGTTTCGTACCCTTGCTCTCTGGCCACTTCAGCCAAATGCATCGCATACGTTGGAGTAGCTACCAGAACTTTTGACTCTGTTTTTCTAAGGAGTTCCAAACGAGCAATACTCGACAACCCCCCTGAAGGAATCGCCCGTCCACCACTTGCTACTGCACCTTCGAAGGCACTCCAAAAGCCAATGTATGGACCGAAGGAAGCCGCGACAAAGACTGGTTCACCAGGCTGAAGTTCTGCTCGTGAGTAAATTGACTTCCAGCATGTCATCCACCAATTCCAATCATTTTCCGTGTCCCAGACCTGGAGCGGATGGCCACTGGTGCCACTGGTTTGGTGAAACCGAACATAATTTTCGTCACTCCACGTTCTGTTTCGAGCAGAAACCGAGTCCTCTCTCCCAACAAGTTCAGACTTTGTCGTGAACGGAAAGTCGGCGAATTGTTTGAACGATTGAACCGGTGTTGTACATTCAGAAAACTTCTCACGATAGAAGCTATTTGCAGGAAGTACTTCTGCAAACATCACATTCAAACGGTGAAGTTTTGTTGCCTCAAGTTGCTGACGAGAGCAAAAAATATCTTGTGTGAATAATGGAGACATGTCCTCATTATGCCACATAACTTCAATTACTCACCTGCATTTATTACGGTGAAGGAAACACCGGGCCAGTAGTGGGTGATGGAAGTGGCTCAACTGGAGCCTGCGGCAACACGTTCGGTGAGGCAGGAGTTGTGCCTGGCAAAAGTGACGGAGGTGGCACGGCAACGGGAGCCACCGGCACCGGCGGCCCGCTTCCGGCAGACCGTCTTGCTAACTCAGCTCGGCTAACGACTGTCTCTGCAGGAATAGTTCCGGCAGGGACCATTGCAAGGTCAACAACACGCTCATCCCGAATTTCCCAAGGCCAAAGATTCTCAGTCACAAAATCGAGAGGGAAGATCTCGTACCACGGGACCGGGAATGGTTGTTGAACGGTGAGGGTGTCGTACCCGTCCTTAATGAGTCGAATTTTTCTCGTGCCATAATAGACAAAATCTGTAGACACCGGCGTTGTACCAATCTGGTAATCATCAACATAAACCAGCGCACCTGGAGGATTGCTCCTGACCGTCATTCGTCGCTGGACACAGCCAATCGACATCAGAAGAATTATCGTCACGCAGAACATCGTGGCTAATGAAGATGCTCTCCACAGAGAACGACCTGAACACAACCCAAATCGTGCCATAACAGGTAACAAATTTTCCCGGTGTTTGATCATCATAGCCCTAAGGCTAGGGCGATTTATTTCACTAAACCAGACCAGATGGACGTTCCGTACAGGCTAAAACATTGATTTGGAATAAGAAATTTCCCCCCAATCCTGCTACATTCCTTACTTTGACTACGTTGCTACGAAGGTGGCGTAGGGCGTAAACGTTCATCGTGAATGATCTCGCGAGGCAATTCAGTGGGACAGGGCAACACTCTTCAACACCACGTGCGTTCTCATGTAGGCCGCAGACGATCCAACAACCAGGACTCTGCTGTAGTCATACCTGCTGAATCACCAAATAGTTTCCACAAGCACGGATGGCTTTTTATTGTTGCAGACGGGATGGGCGCTCATGCGGGCGGCGAAGAGGCGAGCCGCATTGCGGTCGCACGCATTCCTGAAATCTACAGTGACCTCAAGCCGGAGTATTCACCCCCACTCGCTCTCTCACAGAGCCTTCGTCAGGCCAACAAGGAAATTCATTCAAAGGGTGAGAGTGACCCCAACTACAAGGGAATGGGTACAACCTGTTCAACATTGGTACTACTTCCCCAGGGAGCCATTGTAGGACACGTTGGTGACAGCCGTATCTACAGAGTCCGCGGACATGACATTGAGCAACTTTCACGTGACCACTCACTCGCCTGGGAAGTTGCTGCCGCAAGTGGACAAAATGACCCCACGCAAGGAGCCAATCTTCCGAGTGTTCCAAAAAATATTATCACTCGCTCAATGGGCCCCCACAGCGATCTTGACATTGACCTTGAAGGCCCCTTCCCTGTTGAGCAAAACGACCTTTTTATTCTTTGCAGCGACGGTCTCTCTGGAACACTGAGCGATGAAGAGATTGCACTCTTTGCGTCAGAACTCTCTTTAGAAGAGGCCACAGCTGCTGTCGTCGGGCTTGCTCTTGTGCGAGGCGCGCCTGATAACACCACTGTAATCATTATTAAGGCCGGTCCTGAAGAAGTGACTCAGTATTCACGACGGGAAACTTCCTGGCCACTTGAGGACGATGGCGGGAGCATCGCAAGTCATCGCCGTCCCTGGATTTTTCTTGGAATAGCGGCTGTGAGTTTCTTCCTCTGCTTGGTCACCTACTCTGCATACAAATCATACGACGGAAACGATGACTTTTTTCGTCGTATGTTTCTCGCAGGAAGCATAATCACGATGGGTCTGACGCTTGGTTCAGTTTTTGGTTCATTCTTTAGTTTTGCCCTCATCAAACCGAGAAAAAAGATCAAGGTGATTTCACCAGGCCGAGGAACATCTCTTGGAAGAGCGCCCTACCGTCGTTATGACAGCACTCCCTCTGAAAAAATATTTAGTCGTATTATTCGTTCTCTCGACCGCGCACAAAGCGAACTTGAAGAAGCTGGCTTGACGGAGGAATCAGAGAAAATTACTGAGACAATAAAAAATGCCAGGAATGCAGTTCAGTCAAGTAATTTCTCAATGGCAACTCAAGCAATAGCCGATGGGCTACAGACGTTTTCTCACACTATACAATCGTCTATGCTGACAGATACTGATACCAAAGGGTCGTCATAGGGTTACTAAACAGCAATCTCTAACGATCCTTCAGGCCAGCGAAGGAATGCGGCCAATGAAAATAATCACCCGATACGTCCTCTCTGAAATGCTTCAAGTTTTTCTTGTTGCACTTACTGCACTCACCCTTTTTATGCTCGTCATTGGGCTCACCAAAGAAGCACAGCAGCAGGGATTAGGACTGCTACAAATACTCGCACTCATTCCATATGTCTTGCCTGATGCCCTGCGGTTCGCTGTTCCTGGAACGATACTATTTGCAGTCGCAAGCGTTTTTGGACGTTTTTCAAGCTCCAATGAAATCATTGCCCTCAAGGCTGCCGGCATCACCCCAATGGCTCTCATCTGGCCAGTTGCCTTCTTAGCCATTTTGATCAGTTTGAGCTGCGTCTGGCTGAATGATATCGCCGTCTCATGGGGACGAGAGGGCGTCCGGGGAGTTGTTGTTCAGAGTCTAGAAGAAATCATCTACAGCCGATTACAACAGCAACGTTCCTATAGCACGGACAAACTGGCAATTAATGTAAAGGGCGTTCAAGGACGTCGCCTCATCCGGCCAACGATGTCATTCCAGCCGAACAACTCAAGCCCCTCCGTGACACTCTCAGCAATGGAGGCCGTGCTCAAAACTGACGCGAAGAATGCAAGCATTACTGCTATTTGCACGAATGGAATAGTCCGAGTGGGTGACGTTGAGGTCGCCTTTCCAGATACCATCGAACGAGTGATACCTCTCGACTCGATTGGCAAGAATAATCCGTTATCTAAAAGCCCATCTCAAATAGCAATGAATGAATTTCATGCAGCACGAAAAGACGCCCTAGCGAACATTAGTAGGGCACGGCAGCAAATTGCTGGCCGAGTTGCTGAATCCTTCCTGACAGGCCATGCCAACCTTACCGCACCGCAACACTTCGCTGGTGAACAGGCCACTATTGACCATTACCAAAATCGTCTCAATCGCATTGCAATGGAGCCATGGAGACGATGGGCAAATGGGTTTAGCTGCCTCGCTTTTGTTCTGGTGGGTGCTCCGATGGCAATCCGAATGCGAAACGCTGATTTTCTTACAAGCTTTTTCCTTTGTTTTTTACCGATTCTACTTGTCTATTACCCAATTTTTATGGCTGGCGTATCCGAGGCAAAAGCTGGTGACTTGCCGCCCATTGCCGTCTGGGGAGGAAATCTTCTCGTTGCAGCCTGGGGCTGCCTACTTCTCCGCAGTGTCGTACGCCGCTGAAAACGAGTCATTCGGGTCTCAACCCGTATCAATACGAGTCGTTTTGCTGCACACAAAGTGGATCTCTTGGCGATCACTCTGCGGAATGGTTTTCAACTGATGGAAAATCTGCCAGAATCCAAAAAGGTCCCGGAAACAAATTCCTTAATGCTTCTTTCATCAATCTCTCTTCACACTTTTCAAGGAGTTCGCTGCGATGGGTCGTCCTGTCACATTATTTACAGGCCAATGGGCCGACATGCCGCTGGAAAACCTTGCTCGAAAAGCTCGTGAGTTTGGCTATCAAGGACTCGAGTTGGCGTGCTGGGGAGATCATTTTGAAGTTGACAAGGCAATCGCTGATGACAGCTATTGCGCAACGAAGCGAGACCTGCTTGAACAGCACGACCTGATGGTTCACGCAATTTCCTGTCATCTCGTTGGTCAAGCCGTTTGCGACCGAGTGGACGAACGTCACAAAACTATCCTGCCGCCGTACATCTGGGGTGATGGTGAACCGGAAGGCGTAAGTCAACGGGCCGCCGAGGAAGTTAAGCAAACTGCCAGGGCCGCGAAAAAGCTTGGTGTGTCAGTTGTCAATGGCTTTACCGGATCAAGTATTTGGCATCTCCTGTACTCTTTCCCGCCGGTCCCTGAATCAATGATTGAGGCTGGCTTTCAAGATTTTGCTGATCGGTGGAACCCTATCTTGGATGTTTTTGCTGAATCAGGTGTGCGTTTCGCACTCGAGGTACACCCAACTGAAATAGCTTTTGATATTATTACCGCCCAACGAGCACTTGAAGCAGTTGGGCACCGAGAAGAATTCGGTTTTAACTTTGACCCGAGTCACCTTCACTGGCAAGGCGTGGATCCAGTAGAATTTATCCGAACATTCCCGGACCGCATTTACCATGTTCATATCAAGGATGCTGTCGTACTCCTGAATGGCAAGGGGGGCATTCTTGCTAGCCACCTCAATTTCGGTGATCCACGACGCGGATGGGACTTCCGTTCTCCTGGTAGGGGAGGTGTCGACTTCGAAGAGATCATTCGGGCTCTTAATGAGATTGGCTACAGCGGTCCGTTGTCTGTTGAATGGGAAGATTGCGGAATGGATCGTGAGCATGGCGCAACCGAGGCATGCGAATTTGTTCAAAATATTGACTTTGCTCCCAGTAATCGGCAGTTCGATGCTGCTTTCGATAAAGAGGACTAACGCCAGCATAATGAAGGTTGAACGGCCCCCTGTTCTCCTACTCTTTTTTCTCATAAGCATCGGATTCCATTGCCTACAAAGGCTGCATGCCGATAGCGGAGAGTTTTTAAAGCCGGTCGGCGCAGGATGGAATGATTGCTGCTCAAAGATTGTTCGCGAAGCTCAGGCTTGTGGCGACCAGCGGCTGGCAGCCTACATTCAAAATTGGCCTTTGCCTGATGAACTGGGTCCAACCCAGTCTCAAGTTATTGCGAGCATTGATAAAAAACTTCTGAAGCCTGCTTGGCTTGAGAAGTCGAGCGAGCATTTGTGGACTGACTTTGTGCAGCTTCGACAACAGCGTGCTTTCTATTTTTTCGAAAGAGCTAAGGATGAGATTCAGAAGCAAAGAAGAATTCCTGTTCGCGATGGCATGCAATCAAGTAACAACTCCATCCGCCTTCTTGTTCGTGTTCTTCGTGAGAACCCTGACCATAAAATGAGTCGTCGTGCTCTGGGATATGTCAAGCACAGGGACCAATGGGTCTGGCCAAATGTTGCTCGTCAACTTACGCAAAAAAAAGAGTACAGCCCTGAGGAAGGCTGGCTGAGAAACGGGAAAAAAACTATCCAATCATCACCGCAGACTTCATCACTCCTTACCGGCAGGTTGAGCGCACAGACTTCCGACACAACACAGCAACTGTTCCATTCAGACCACTGGCACATTCGATCAACCGCCGGGCCTCCACATACAGCCGCTCTAGCAAAACAGCTCGAACTGACTCGTTTCATCTGGCGTCAGGTTTTTGGTGGTTTTGTACTAACTCCGGTTGAATTAAGTCGCCGCATTGTTGGACAGGCAAGACCTCGTCCAACAAGTTTGTTCAAGGTGGTCTTGCTTGCGAATCGTGAGGAGTACATCGATAGCTTGCAGTCGTTGGAGCCAGACATTGGGAAAACTCTTGGTATTTATTGGACACCCACACAAACAGCATGGTTTTTTTCGAGTCAAGACTTGGACAGCCGAACCGTAGAACATGAAGCAACCCATCAGCTCTTCGCAGAATCGTGGCCGACAAGCCCCTTAGCTGGAAGCAAGCACGGCATGTGGGCACTTGAGGCTGCCGCCTGCTACATGGAAAGCCTTCAGAAAACTGATTTTGGTTTCACGGTTGGTGGACGCCAAAGTGGCCGCGTTCCTGCTGCAAGGGAAAGGCTTCTCGACGACAATTTTTTTCTCCCGTTACGGCAACTGTCAAAACTTGGGAGAAGTGCGTTACAGAACGAACCAGAATTACCGAAAATATATAGCCAACTATCCGGTCTCGCAGACTTCTTCATGAATGGTGAAGGTGGCCGTTACCGAAACGCTTTTATCGAATACCTCGTTCAGCTATACCGCGGAACAGCAGAACAGGAAACGCTATGGAAACTCTGCAGGAGAAGCCCAGAAGAACTTGATACCGAGTATAAGCGTTATCTGTCGTCACCATAAGCATTATCGCTTATAGTAGTGCGCATTCCAGCGGAAGCTAAGAATTTATCATACGTCCAATTACAAAACCGATCCAATCACCTAACCACACCCCTTCACGCCTGAAAGTCTCTTCATGCCTAGCTCAGATACACCAACACTCACCGACATAGATCAACTTGCAATTGACACAATCCGAACGTTGTCGATGGATGCTGTTGAAGCTGCCAAAAGTGGGCATCCCGGCACTCCAATGGCGCTTGCTCCAGTTGCCTACACGGTTTGGAAAGACTTTCTACGGTACAACCCACTTGATCCAACTTGGCCGAACCGTGACCGTTTTGTTCTTTCATGCGGCCATGCCTCCATGTTGTTATATAGCTTGATTCACCTTGCGGGCATTAGGCAGGGCAGCCCAAACACCGAAGCCAACAAACTTCCAGCAGTCAGCCTTGATGACATCCGGGCATTTCGTCAACTCGATAGTGTATGTGCCGGACATCCAGAACATCACTTGGCTGTTGGCGTCGAAACAACAACCGGACCGCTTGGCCAAGGATGTGCAAATTCAGTTGGTATGGCTATTTCTTCCCGATGGCTAGGCGCACAATACAATCGTCCTGATGCAACACTGTTTGATTTCGATACGTATGTACTGTGCAGTGATGGTGACCTGATGGAGGGCGTTGCAAGTGAGTCTGCGTCACTTGCTGGTCATCTTCAGCTGGCAAACCTCTGCTGGATTTACGATGACAATAAAATAACAATCGAGGGTGAAACCGACCTTGCGTTCAGTGAGGACGTTGGGCGTCGATTCGAAGGATTTGGATGGCGAATCGAATATGTCGACGATGCAAACGATGCCTCGTCTTTGAGTCGTGCACTTGAAGCCTTTAAGGCAGAAACTCATAAACCTACTTTGATTGTCGTCAAAAGCATAATCGGCTTTGGTGCTCCAACAAAAGCTGGTTCTCATTCATCTCATGGTGCTCCGCTTGGACCAGATGAGATCGCTGGGGCAAAAGAAGCATATGATTGGCCCACCCGTGAGGCCTTCCACGTTCCGAACGGAGTTGGCAAGCATTTCCAAGACACAATGGGTGAACGTGGGCAAAAAGCAAATGCATTATGGCAGACAGCTCATCAAACATTAGCCTCTGCTGAACCGCAGGTCGCGAAGAAACTTGAGTGCTTGCTTGCTGGAGAGCTACCGGAGGGCTGGGCGGATGCAATCCCAGACTTTCCGGCTGATGCAAAGGGACTGGCTAGTCGTGTTTCATCTGGAAAAGTCCTTCAAAGCCTTAGTGCTACTATCCCATGGTTCTTGGGTGGCTCAGCTGACCTTGCGCCATCAACGATGACTCTTATCCCTGATGCAGGTGACTTCGGACCCGAAAACCTCAGCGGACGCAACTTTCACTTTGGTATCCGAGAGCATGCCATGGCAGCTGCCTGTAATGGTATGGCCTTGTGCGGCTTGCGGCCATATGCCGCAACCTTCTTTGTATTCTTTGACTACCTCAAACCAGCCCTTCGACTTTCTGCTTTAGGGGAACTTGGTGTCATTTATGTTCTTACGCATGATTCAATTGGACTTGGTGAGGACGGTCCCACTCATCAGCCTATTGAACATCTTGCGAGTGCCCGAGCTGTCCCTGGGTTAAATGTTTTTCGGCCGGCCGATGCCAACGAAGTTGCAGAGGCGTATCGGAGTGCATTACTGAACCCGAAACAGCCAGCCGTCATGGTACTTTCGCGACAAAATCTCCCAACACTCGACCGAACAAATCTTGGACCAGCGAATGGTGTTGCCAAGGGGGGCTACATATTGAAAGAAGCTCGAGGGGGCGAGGCTGAATGCATTCTCATCGGAACTGGCAGTGAGATTCCACTTTGTCTTGATGCAGCTGATATTCTCGACTCAGATGGTATTCGAACTCGAGTTGTAAGCCTTCCGTGCTGGGAACTCTTTGCTGAGCAAGACGATGAGTACCGGGAACACGTTCTTCCCTCGAATATTCCATCGCGAGTAGCATGTGAAGCTGCCTCAGGATTTGGCTGGGAAAGATGGCTCGGCCAGAAAGGCACATTCATCGGGATGAATGGATTTGGCGCTTCTGGTCCGGCAAAGAAATTGTTCGAACACTTTGGCATTACTGCTGAAGCTGTTGTCGCTGCAGCACGAACTCTGGTTGGTAAATAGATACCATTTTTCGTCAATACTGCTCAATCGCGACTAAGGAGGAGAGACCTCCTCAGTGACACGTACCTTCGGCACTCGCCCTGCACTACGGCTGGTGATGAGAATCACCGATGACTGCATCCTCTACGTTTTTTCCAGCTGCAATTTTTCCATCGTTATTAAGATACAGATGATCGTTCTTATGTAGTTTATCAAGCGTCGAACTTGTCACCCAGATTCGTTCGACATGACCATCCTCGTACACAATATGATGCGCTCCATCAGGGTGGTTGCTACTTTGCTTTCCGCTTGCGTCGGGGGCATCTGCCATGATCGGATGATGGCTTCGTTGCTGGTTGCGATTTGGTTTTAGGCGACCAGATTCATCACGATAGCCGAGTGTATAGCCATAATCGCCTCCCATAACATCAATTAACTTTTCAAATTTCTCTGTACCAAGAGCTGCCTCAAGCTCTTCTTTTGAAGGTATCTGAAAATCCCCTTTCCGGTTGAGTGCTGATCCTGGGTATACGAGCAAGCCGTCATCTGGTTGAATCCTATGCTCTGATACGAGCGTAGGTGCATATAATCCTGCTCGTGACAGCGGGCCCTCGTCTGGTGGAGTCGGGTACATGCTGTGCACATCAGCATATCCCTGAAGAGCAGTTGCTACCTTCTGTAGATTCTGCTGGGCTCTGGTGGCCCTGGCATCTTCCATCGTTTCAAGCAGCAGCGGAGCCAGAAGAATTATTGCGGCAAGAGACGCCGCAGTGAGGATCACGCGATCAAGCCAAACCCGCGGCCGAATGATGGGATCAGATTCTACTGATTCCGAAAGGGTTGGCCTCGTATCGGCTGAGGCCTGCTTCACTGCTGCAATCGTTCGTTCCGCCAAACCAATTGGTGGTGTGATAACGTCTCGGTCGCGTTCCAAGGGCTGCAAAGCACGTTCAAGCTTTGCAAGATCGTGCTCAATTTTACCCGCTGTCTCAGGATTTTGACGCGCTGATTCAATCTCCGCCCGTTCTTCCTCATCTACGCTATCCAGCAAATAGCCGATTAAATCTTGGCGCATGCCACCCTTCCCTCCTTTGGCGACAAGCAACTTCGACTTTTGCCGTGCTTGGCTCGTTGATGACTGGCAAATTGTTCCTTCATGCCTTTAACTCCGACTGATCAGTGCTCGTCCATGCACGATTAAGTTTTGATAACGCTGCATGGAGCCGGCTCTTAACTGTTCCGACAGGTATTCCAAGGACGTCAGCCGCTTCGCGATATTTCAATCCTTGGTGATACACTAAAATTAATGCCGCTCGCAGTGTTTCCGGCAAGTTGTCTACAGCTCCACGCACCCACTCTCTGGCTTCTTCGTCCTCAAGATTTTCAACCGCCGTCGGAGCTTCCGACGACACAACTGACATTAAGTCTCCCTCTTCATCATTTCCCGACCGTTGATCTAGGCTTACCATGCGATGCCGTCGATTCCGTCGTTGTGCATCAATAGCCTGATTCGTTGCGATTGTGTACATCCACGGACGAAACCGTCTACCGGCTTCAAACCGATCCCGCTTGACATAAATCTGGAGGAATGTTGCCTGAAAAACATCCTCTGCCATCTCGGCACTCCCAACATACCGCCGCAGATAACTAAACAACTCTCTTTCATAACGCGAAACCAACACCTCATAGGCGCTGGTATCTTCGGTATCACAAAAAGTCTTGAAAAGTTGCTCATCGGACGGCTCTTCCGTCGGGGGATGCAGACGACCTGTAGTATCACCAGCCGTCTGACTACGAAGAGACTCTCCCCCAACGAGTGGGTGGACTCTCTCCGAAGATGGCTGATCAATGTCCATGATGTACTACGTGGAAGGTCGTCCTCTGGTTCGGCTCAGCAAACCATTTTTATTTTTTTAAAGAGAGCACACAGATACCATGAAAAAGAGCACCTACTCGTTTTTCCACTGATTCAGAGTATAGTCCGTACCGTTACTGGCTGCGACCATCAGGTTAAACAGACGGTCAGGGATATCTATCGACCTGAAAAATCCGGACATCTAAGAGATCTTCTATGTCACCATCCACTCATTATCGCTGGGCGACAAGCGGTGACACCAATGCTTTTTTTGGCCTATCGCTTGACAATTTGGCTGATTTAACACTTGCCGTGTCGTTGTTGGTGACCGTCTTTAACTATCCACTTGAATTTGCACTATCACATTTTGTTCCTGGAACTGCTCTTGGCGTTATCGTCGGTGACCTGCTTTTTACCTGGATGGCCATTCGACTTGCAAAACAGACCCGTCGAACTGACATCACAGCAATGCCCTTAGGACTCGATACGCCTAGCACATTTGGAATGGTCTTTTTTGTAATCGGGCCAGCCTACCTGGAAGCAACTGGAAATGGTTTATCTGAAACTGACGCAGCTCGCCAGGCATGGCACATTGGCATGTGCTGCATAGTAGCCAGTGGTATCTTCAAACTTTGCTGTGCACCTGTTGCCTCAAAGATACGTCAAATGATCCCTCGAGCGGCATTGCTCGGAAGCCTTGCTGCAATTGCGCTGGCGCTTATTAGCTTTCTTCCATTTGTTGAGTTGTTTTCTCAGCCAGTCATTGGCCTTGTCTCATTAGGTATTATATTGGCAAGCCTTACAGCAAAAGTTCCCATTCCTTACCGCATTCCTGGTGCTCTTGCTGCTTTGCTTGCTGGTGGATCAATCGCCGCTGTTGGTCATTCGCTTGGCTGGCTACCTTCAAGTGAATCCCATGCAAGTTTCGACCCTCTCTCGGCGCTATGGCCAACTGGCTGGCTGGACGTCTTTCAATTTACATGGGTCACAGCATGGCCACTCACCTTTAAATATTTGCCGATTGTTATTCCATTTGCTCTGGGAACTGTCATCGGTGGCATTGACTGCACTGAGAGTGCTGCTGCTGCTGGTGATGAATATGACACCCGTGGTGTGATCGCAATTGAGGGACTGGCCACCCTTGTTGCAGGGATGTGCGGCGGAGTCATCCAATCCACTCCGTATATTGGTCATCCTGCATACAAGGCTATGGGTGGTCGAGCAGCCTACACGCTGGCGACTGCTATTTTTATTGGACTCGCTGGACTTACCGGGTCCTTTGCATTGCTCTACGAACTTATTCCTGCCGCAGCGATTCTCCCAATCCTGATTTTCATTGGCCTTGAAATTTCTGCTCAAAGCTTCGAAGCCACTCCAAGACGCCACTATCCAGCCGTGGCTATCGCGTGCGTGCCCGCGCTTGCTGCTCTTGTTGTCATTCAGACTAATAAACTTGTGGCCGCAGGCGCAGCTCCAGAAGGCCAACTAGCGATCGAACTCTACAGTCTCAGGATCCTTGCTTCCGGCTTCATCATTACGAGTTTAGTATGGGCGGGTATGACTGCTGCGCTTATTGACCGAAAAATGATTCAAGCAGCTACATGGTGCGCTTCTGCTGCAACACTTACTCTTTTCGGAATCATTCATTCTCCATTCGCTGATGGCCGGATGTTTTTTCCGTGGGCGATTGGGGCTTTGCCACCAGAATCAAACGGCCGAAGCCCTTTTGAATTGATGACTGCGTATCTGCTGCTCACGATTACTTTTGTCGGATGGGGCGTGTGGTACGCACGTCAACAAACTTATTCGAGCCCATACGCTCCAGCAATCGGCGCACCACCTGGTGAGCCACCCAATGCAGACGTTCCAGCAGCTGAGTCAGAAGGTCCAGACCTACCGGCGAACTGAGTACCTGACAGGAATCGTGGCTCAATGGCAAACGTCACACCAACATTATTACGGCTATAGTCAACATTAAATCCAAAACTCATTAAGAACGATTCGCCTATTCGTACAAGCTGGAAGCGTTGCCCGATGTTTGCTCCCGTAAGGTCCACTGACGACCCAAATGAACTCGCCCACTTTGGGCTCATCCGATACGTATACGAACCAGTAAGAACACTTGCATTGATTGGTCCACCAAATGATTGGTATCCCATGTAAAGACTCCCACGAGCTGAGCGGTTCAGAAGAGCTCCAACTGTATAGAGTTGCTGACCACCCGTGAAAAAGTCGACATCAGCAGTCGAAAGAATGGTGGTACGATCACCAACATGCCAACGGAAATCATATTGCCAGAGCCCGAGGACCTGGCCAAAATTTTGGCTCGTTGTTGGAAAGAACTCACCATCAATATCAAAAACAACCCAGTCAACAATTCTGCGATCACCATATGGCCCTCGCTTTGTCTGCCAGCGTTGACGAGCACCGACTCGGAAGGCTGTCAGGTCATTGACTACCTCGCTCGGCCCAGTAACCCAGCTGCCAATCCCTCGCCGAATTGCGTATGTTCGTGGATCGTATCGACCGTCATTAAAACCCCCGATGGAATCAAAAGGGTGTGCGGCGTAGTAAAATCGAGGTGATGTGCCAGTGGGTGGGCTATTTCTGAAATCAAAATACGCAAGATTACGTCGATATTGATTAATCGTATCATCATCCAGCTGATCATAGAGTGGAAATTGATCAAAACTTTTGGTTGCCTCTGCATATGAGAACTCCGCTTCAAAAATCACTTTGTGAGCTAATCCATGAAGGTTCCAAAGTCTACTCTCAACTGTGTTGTCAGCAGTCCAAAAGGGCAAACTAGACCGAACACCAACCTGACCGTAGGCACGATCGATACTGCTAGGTGTGCGTAGTTGAGTATTACTGGGATTGGCTCCTCCTAAATCCTGCCCCCAGTGACCAAGTTCACCCAGTGCATACGGCACAAGTTTGACAGGACCGGCCTGAAAAGGCAGATCTATCTCCTGGCGGGTGACAAGCCGTTCACCGATTACGTTATTCTCATACGGAAGAAGCGTCCAAAGACTATACCCTTGGCCCGGATTCGCTGTCCCTTGAATGTTATCACCAGTCGGAGCTGCTGGCAAATTTTGTCGAACATACGAAATACTTGAATGCTCATACCATGAGAGAGCATCTCTCAAGAGTGGCTGAGCAATCCAGTGATGATCAAGCCTTGGCCACCATTCACTTTGTGTAAGAAATGGATCAACTCGCAGACTCGTTAGCAGTCGCCACTGACGATTGTCGATGGGCCGCCGCAGATCAAGCCATGTGCGTTGCTCATATCCCTCTTCCCACTCTGATTCATAGTATTCCTCAAGGAAATTGAAGTCGCTGATCCAACCTGCTGCTCCACGTGCCTGCCAGCCTGCAACCAAGTCCTGACGGTGTCTCCAGAAAGCTCGGCCTCTGAAAGTCGATTTTGGAAAGACTGGATATGTAAAGTCTCGCCTCTCGAGGCCAAGGTTATCTATTCCTCGATCACCGACGAACCATGCATCGGCGATTCCATTTGCGGGGGTACCAAGGCCAAGAAACTGCGGGCGATTATAAAGCAAAGACGTGCCACCCCCTGGCCCTCTCAGGCTGAGGTAATCGATATTAAAATCCCAATCGACACCTGATGGTGCATTTTGCCAGCCAAGAACCTGAAACGCATCCCAACTCGTTAAAACTTGCGTACCGAGGATCTGATCGTTCTTGATTTTCAAGTCATTAATGTAGAACGTTGGCTTCGTCGCATTAGTCGCAAGTACCGGCCACCATAAGACTGGAACACCGCCAAGCGTTACGGTGTTTCCGCGGCTCGATATAAATTGTTGATGCTCCACTGCCGGCTCACCCGTAAGAGGGTCGATCATGGGCATACCAAACGGGCCGGGAAGAGGGACCTGCGCATCTGTAAACGTCAACTCACGAGACCGAAACTCCCATGTTGGTATTCCCATACGACTTGTCGTAAGGCCGCTCCGCTGCGCAACGAAACGGCTCCGATCAACTTGGCGAAGCACATCTGCTCGCAAACGAATAAGGCCGGCGTAACTATCAACGGGAGTGAGAACGGAAGCGCCTGTAATAACACCACTTGAACGAGGCACGTCATAAAACATGCTCACCGCTTCGATCACTCGCTGACCCTGCCGAAAAACAACATTGCCTTCCATATACAGTTCGAGCGGCGTATCTGCTGTCTGCGATGCATCTCCTCCAAGATCTGGCTGTGCCTGTCCACGAGTCCATATCACCATGCGATCAGCAGAAATATCGAGCGGTCCTGCAGGGTCAACACCATCTATAACAAGATTGATTCCCGAGGTAATTACAGCGACCCACTCTGGCCCCGATGGACTTGGAAACCACTGCACTGCAAGAGGCATGCTTGAACGAGGAAAAGCACGAAGCCTCCGACCCGCAACAATCGGTTGGTTGGATGGAATAATGGCACCGCCATTGGATTCACCAAACTCGGCAAATTGTGCTGGCTCAACTCCTGACTCGACCCCCTCTTCGGCAGAGACAAGTTCGACATGAGATGACGGTGTTGTTGAAATATTTGCTGGTGCTTCATAAATAGCTGGCTTAATTCCTGGCGACACAACACTTTTAAATTCAAGCTTCGGATCACGAATTATCCCGAAGCGGCCCGACCAGCGTTCACTATGAATAGTAGCGGCTTGTGCACCCTCAGGCTCAGAGGAAAGACTTCTCTGAACCACGACATTTCCAGCCGTCCGAACAAGGACTGTACGAACCGGTGGACTCGCAACACCTCCACTCGTTTCCTCATGTAGAGGCTGCTGCTCAATCCAGATAACGGCCTCACGAGATTCGACTGCAGTGAGGCCTTGGTGGATTTCTACACCACCGGTGAGATGCCAGACATCATACGAGCCCTCCGTCCAACGAGACGCCTGTGTCGCGACAATGCTAAGAAGTTCTTGAGGATTCGTTGCCGGCACCTCGATTTGACCAGCCTCGGCAATAGCTGCCACTAATCCACGAGCAGGCAGACTCGCAAGCGCACCAGTCGTATCGGTAGCTGCAGGTGGCTGTGCACCTGCCGTACTCAAACACACACTTGTGATTACAAGAACAAAAAGCCAGACGATCACTGTACTACCCAGCAACGAGGCGGTGGGAAGTTGTTGTATTGCCGATAGAAGTATCCTCCTCGCTCCAGGTGGGCCTGGACCAAAGTGATAATCTCCGGAATGTTCGCTATGAAAAAGGCTTTGAGGCACGCGTACCCGCTGCACCCATGCCACGAAGGCACGGCTAATTGGGAAAATAAAAGTAGGAGCGGGACTATAAGGATCTGCCAAAATTCCGGTCAAGGTGTCGCAAATTTTGAGAAAATCTGGAGGATTAGGCGAACCGACCGGGTAAGCTAGGCGGTTCAGTCTCATTCAGAACTAAGCCGGAATGCATTTTGCACCTTCAAAATCAACCAGTTTTTCCTGTGGGCTCTCTCGCTCACTTGTCAGGCATCGACTCATTTTCATGCTTCTTGGCATTGCAATTGGGCTGATATCGGTTGAGCGATCCAGGCATTTGGAATACTCCCAATCAATTGATGCAATGTTTGACCGGAGTGATTCTGCACTTCCTCCATTCCGTCGACTGGGCAGAACATTCGGTGCAAGTTCTGTCGTACTGGCTGTCTATGATGAGCCCGATTTATTTCAACCAACAGGATTTGCTCGACTCGAAGAACTCACACAACGGTTATCTCGGATCTCAGATGTGCATACAGCAACGAGTTTAGCAACGACGCCGCTCGGGGCCGGTATCATCCACACTGATACCAACCCAACTGCTGAAAACCTTGTAAAGCTTATGGAAGGATACGCGGTTGGCACAGACCGAAAGACTGCAGCCGTCATATGTGTTCTTAGCGAAAAACCAGAAGATCCAAACACTCAACAAGGACGCACTGGAAAAACAATAGATGCCATCAGATCAATTATAGAAGAGTACCCAGGCGGAACGATCGCTGGTGAGCCCGTAATGCTTCGAGATGGGTTTGCAATGCTACGTCGTGACGGAAATGTACTTGGCATTACAGCAGGTGTGCTCGCTTCTGTTGTATTACTGATCCTGTTCCAAAGTATTCGATGGCTTTTTGCACCACTTGCTGTAGTTCTTCTCGCCTTATGGTCTACCCGTGGCTTACTTGCAACGGCTGGGCAAAAACTCACCATGGTATCCACGATGCTTTCTGCAATGGTCACAGTGGTGGCAATTGCAACCACTGTTCACATCATTGTTGAGTTCAGACGACGACTAGGGAACGGTGAAGCACCCCAACAAGCCCTGACAAACACAATCCAAACCCTCTTTTGGCCTATCATCGCAGCTATCATCACCGACATCATTGGGTTTGGTTCACTCATTGCGAGCGACGTTGGACCTGTCCATGATTTCGGCATAATGACCGCACTTGGTGCCGGAATGGTACTTGTTTCTGTTGGGCTTCTCATTCCTTGGTTTGCACTTGTCGGAAACAAGAATGTGGCACAAAGCAGCACGTGGGGGCAAAAGCACCTCGACAGCCAACTCAATCACATCGTTTTCAGGATTACTCAACACCCGAAACCGATACTTTCCATTTCTTTAGGAATTATTATCTTCACTGGACTTGGATTATTTCAGCTCCGTGTTGAAACAGACTTCACAAAAAACTTTCGTCCAGAAAGCCCGATTGTAAAATCATATGACACGATTGAGTCTCAGCTTGGGGGTGCTGGCGTGTGGGACATTCTCATCCCGGTCAAGCAACCAATTGATGCTCGGACTTTGGCCCGAGTAGGTGAACTGGAAAAACGCCTTCGAAGCAAATCGAAACCGAACAAGACAACTCAGGGCCTCACGAAAGTCCTGAGTATTGTTGATATTCTTGATGCCATTTCACCAATTCCTTTGGCTGATTTGCAGAACTCTCCTACTGGCAACATGATCGTTGGAACAGCGGTTTCATTTTTTCAGCAACAAATGCCAGAGCTCGCTACAAGCCTCATAGGCACAGACCCCTTGGACAATTCCACGTGGTTGCGAGTCATGCTTCGAGCACGCGAAAAGCAGCCTGCCCTTCTTAAGCGATCACTCATTGATCATGTCCAGAAAACTGTTACAGAAATGTTTCCACCAACAAAAACCGCTCCTGCCGGAGAAGTGACCGGTTTCTTTGTTCTACTTGCTCAGCTTGTTGAGCGAATGATAGAGGACCAGTGGCTTACTTTCCTGATCGCAGCAATGGGTATTTTTGTCTTCCTGTCATTTGGTTTTCAGAGTGTGATTATTGGTGGCATCACACTCGTCCCAAACATCCTGCCGATCATTTTCATTCTTGGTGTCCTTGGCTGGACAGGAGAGCCCGTAAACATGGGAACAGCTATGATTGCTGCTGTCTCCCTTGGCCTCTCAGTGGACAGTTCCATTCACTATACAACTGCTTTTCGTCGACAACTCTCACAGCAAGGCAGCATTACTGAGGCTCTTCAATCTGCTCACCAGACTGCTGGACGAGCGATGATCTTTTCAACACTTGCCCTGGTTGTTGGCTTCCTCGCATTAACAACAAGTGAATTTATACCTACCGTCTCTTTCGGAAGACTCTCGTGCCTGACTTTAATGGGTGGGCTCGTTGGGAATTTACTCGTTCTTCCAGTTCTTCTTTCCCTTGCAGCACGACGATTTCATTGGGCGAGTTGAAGCCCAATAGACCGCCTGCCACACTCCATACAGGAAAGTCGTTGATAGATGAGAACTCTAGGAGAAGGGCCCTACGATGTCGTTTGAATTTCTACATTCCTCACAAAATGATTCTACGAACTCTGCTATTCAAGCAGATCCATCTGCCGTACCGGCTCGCCTCGAGGCTGATGTCCTTGTCGTTTTTTTTGAGTCTGATGGTCTTCGTGGACCAATTGTAGAAATTGATGAAGCAACAGGAGGACTTCTTCAGGAGCTTTACAAACAAGGAGAGATTACGGGGAAACGCTATGAGTGTGTTCCACTCTATGTTCCTCAAGGACTTGCCTGCAAACAATTACTTGTAGTTGGTATCGGCCCCCACGATGAGGTTGATGCTGGTGTCCTATACGAAGCCTCTGGAACTGCAGCACGACGACTGTCTGGTAAGCCACGAGCAACTGTCGGATTTCTGGCTGATGGCAACTGGTCAAACGAGCAGCTTGAGCAAGCTGTCGCTGGCACAACAATGGGCGTTTCTGGCGAAGACTTGTATCGATCAGAAAAACACCAAACCCCTTTTGAGAAAACAATCTGGTTACAAACTCCTGTTGAGGTTGTCCAGCGAGGTCATGTTATTGGTGACGGCGTAAAACTTGCACGTCGCCTCGTCAACATGCCACCAGATGACCTCTATCCAGAAACATTTGCTGAAGAAGCAGCAACAATAGCAGGCCGGGTTGGGCTTGAGATCGAAATCTGGGACCAAGCTCGCCTCGAGCGGGAACGGTGCGGAGCATTGCTTGCCGTTGCCCGAGGCAGTACCCGTTCGCCTCGCATCGTTCTTTTGCATTACAGAGGTCCTGGGTGCAATGACACTGACCCAGAGGTGGCTTTTGTCGGGAAAGGTGTCACTTTTGATTCTGGAGGCCTTTCCCTAAAGACTTCAGAGGGAATGCTTGCCATGAAATGTGATATGGCTGGAGCGGCTGCTGCACTTGGCGCCATCGCATCGATAGCAGCACTAAAAATTCCGATACACGTAGTTGCTGCCGTCGGACTAGTTGAAAACATGACTGGTGGCAATGCGTATAAACTCGGTGACGTCGTGACTGCGCGAAGTGGAACAACAATTGAAATCCATAACACAGATGCTGAAGGACGGGTTGTTCTTGCAGATGTACTCGACGTTGTGGCTGATCTAAAGCCAGGCTGCATTATCGATGCTGCCACACTGACCGGAGCGTGCATGGTTGCTCTTGGTCGGGATATAGCTGGTGTCTTTACAAATAATCAGTCTTCTTGCGATGTTCTTAAGGACGCAGCACGTTCGGTTGGGGAAAGGGTCTGGCAACTACCGATGGACAAAGATTTTGATAGCCAAATTAGCAGCAATGTAGCAGACATAAAGAATGTCGGTGATGGTCGACTTGGTGGTGCAATCACTGCAGCAAAACTCCTGGAGCGATTCGTCCGCGATATTCCTTGGACACATGTTGACATTGCCGGGCCAGCTTTTGCTGACAAACCACGACCTTCAATCGCGGGCGGTGGCACTGGTTCAATGGTTCGCTCTTTTATTGAATTCGCAAAACGAATTGCATCCAAGAAATAGGATGACGACCACTCTTGGAAGGATGCCCGAAAAGCTTTAGCGATACTTGTTTTTTACCCAGAAGACGAATCTTCCTGTTGTAGTCATGACATCACCCCAACAAACTTTCGAGTTCTTCAACTAACTCGCCAAACCTTGTAAGAGCCAGTCCCACTGGCTCAGGGGTCTCAAGATCTACACCAGCATCACGGAGCAAGTCGAGTGGCCATTTCGAGCACCCACCACGTAGGAATTGAAGATATGCGGCTAGTTCTTTTGGGCCACCTTCAGTGACACGCTTTGAGAGTGCGATGGATGCTGACAGCCCTGTTGCGTACTTATAAACATAAAAAGCTCGGTAAAAGTGAGGTATACGAAGACTCTCGAGCTCGAGTGCTTCATCAATGGCGAAGCCTGATCCAAAATAAGCAGTAAGTAGTTCTCGATAGATTGTTCGGATTTTTTCAAGTGTTAGCGGCTCACCGGATTCGACTGACGAGTGACTCATACGCTCAAACTCAGCAAACATGGTCTGTCGTATGATCGTTCCACGAATAGCATCTATTTCTCGAGAAATAATTGCCGCTCGCTGCTTGGGTGAATGTGCCTTTGATAGAAGATGACGAGTAAGCAGTTGTTCATTGAACGTACTGGCTACTTCAGCAACGAATATCGTGTACCCAGCATATTGAAATGGCTGTGCATCAGCTGACAGCCGAGTATGCATTGAGTGACCGGCTTCGTGAGCCAAAGTGAAGACATGCTCAATAACGTCTTCCTGAAAATTCATCAGAATATATGGATCAGAATCATATGTTCCTGAGCTAAAAGCACCCGACTGCTTACCAACATTTGGATATCGATCACACCATCGTCCTCTTAGACCAGCCTCAAGCTGATCACAGTATTCTGTCCCAAGTGGCTGAAGCGATGCAGTAATTTCTTGTATTGCTTCAGCCCATGTGTGCTTTTGCTCAAGCTCAGGCACGAGCGGCACATAGCAGTCATAATGATGTATTTCATCGAGACCAAGTAGACGGCGACGTAACTCGTAATAGCGATGGACAATCGGAAGATGTGCTCGCACCGCAGCAATTAACTGATCATAAACTGCAAGCGGAACATTGTCCGCAAATAATGCTGCCTCAACAGCTGATGGATGGCATCGGACTTTTGCCGCATATGCGTCACGTTCATTCGAACCAGAAAGTGTCGCTGCTAGCGTGTTCGCATGGGACTCATATTGAGCATAGTATTGATGAAAAGCCGACTTCCGCACCTCTGGGACTGAATCATGCAGGAGCGTCGTAAAGGTTGCGTTTGAGAGCTCGAGTTCATTGCCCTTGCCGTCGGCAATAGTGCCAAACTTCATATCGGCATCGGTCAATTGACGGAAGACTTTTCCGGCAGTACCGGCAAAAGTACCTTGCATGGCCAGTATTCTTTCCTCTGGCTCAGAAAGTACATGAGGACGATTTCGAACCACCCGTTGGAGCATCAGACGAAATGGCTGGAGTACAGGCTCTTCGAGCCACCCCTCTAGGACAGATGCCTGTATCGCCATAATTTCTGGCTGCAAGAAACTGGCTAACTCTCCAGCTTTTGTAGCCGCATGCTGAAAACGTCCCATCATTCTTTGAGCAGGTGTTGCCGCAGTATCCTCACTCATGCGCAGATGAGCATATGTACCGAGCCGGTCAGCCTCACGATCTATCTCTAAGTCAAAAACAAGGCATTGAGCGAGTTTTTCAGCCGACTCACCGAGTGTTCCAACGTAATCCCGAAAAAGTGGAATACGTTTTTCCCATTCGAGAAGTGCCTCATCCCACTCCGTATCAGAAGCAAAAAGACTTCTAAGATCCCATGTATCGCCCTCTCGAACATCTGTACGCTTCGGCAATGATTTCATTTTTCTTCCTACAAGAAGTTCCACATATAGTTAGAGTCTCCAAACACCACTACCCCAAGCCAGACCACCACCAAAACCACAAATCAATACTGTACTGCCAGGACCTATCCGTCCAGCACGCCAGGCCTCATCGAGAGCAAGGGGAATAGATCCGCTCGAGGTATTTCCATATCGATCGAGATTGACGAGAAACTTGTCTTCCTTCAATCCAAGTGACGACCGAATACCGTCAATGATCCGAAGATTTGCCTGATGCAGAATGAAGAGATCAATCGACTCAATCGGCACACCTGAGTGATCAACTACCTGCTGGACGTTTTCCTCAACAAGACGAATTGCCCATTTAAAGACAGCCCGTCCATCCATTTGCATGTACTGTTCGCCAGCCGCAACACCCTCTACCGTCACTGGCTGCCGAGTGCCACTCATGGGACAGACGAGCAAATCAGATCCACGACCATCCGAACCAAGCGACCAGGCCAGCAAACCGGTATTGTGTTGATCTTCTTTTACTCGTTCCAAAAGAACAGCACCAGCACCATCGCCAAAGAGAGGCCAGGTTTTTATGTCCGTCGGGTCCACAACACGTGAATTCGTATCGACTCCGATAACCATCGCAAGATTACTTGACCCCGTCGCAAGAAATTGCCCGGCTGTTACGAGCCCATAAGCAAAGCCAGCACAGGCTGCTGTGACATCCATCGCCGGGGCGTTGAGACCGAGCTTTTCCTGAACAATACAAGCCGTGGAAGGAAGGCTCGTGTCAGGCGTAAATGTTCCAAGAACAAGAAGATCAACCTGGTCACGAACATCACCGCATGCAGCAAGTGCCCGTTCGGCTGCTTCAACAGCGAGGTCACTCGTTGCCATTCCAGGATCAACGTGCCGCCGCTCCTGTATACCCGACCGACTTAGAATCCATTCTGGATCACAGCCAAGATGCCCCAAATCCGCATTTGTTACAACTCGATCCGGAACGGCACTGCCTGATGAAAGAACACGAAAACCAAGGGCTCGACCGAATCGTGATGGCCGAGGAGAAGTAAGTATTTCGGACATCAGGTTCTCGTTGAAACAAGCTTCGGTGAAATGAATTATGAGCAGAAAAAGGAATTAGAACAACAATCTATCTCTTATTGAGTCAAAGGCCTGGTCGGTCCTGGTACGGCGTTACTTGCAGGCTCGGCCTTAGCCTTGATTACCGCCTCCCGATCAAGATGAATTTTCTTAAACTCTTCATCAGAAACAATGTAATACCAATCAGCGAAACGACCGTTGAGTTCTTCTACTCGCTTCTTACCATCAACTACTTTTTCATCATAGGATTCCTGCTTGCGACGGTTCTCGCGTTCCACTTGACGCCGAAATTCGATCGCCTTCTGCATCGCCGCCTCAGCCTCGTCAGCTTGCTTCAGAAGATCTGCTGCTGTTGTATTTTGGTCAGTCGAAGCCTTTTGGTCACCAGTCGCTTCTTTGTCAGCCTTCCCGTCCTGACTTTTTTCATCTTCCGGCTGTTCTCCAGAATCATCATTTTTCTCCTCGCCCTCCATTTTCTCATCCTCTGGTAGCGAAGGCAGTTCCGCAAGATCAGGCTGTTCCAACAAATCTTTATTAAACTGAGCCATAACAAGCAGGTATCGTGCAGCCGTCTCAGCTGACTCTTCAGCAGCATCGCCGTCCTCACCAGACCCTACTTGGCCGGGCTCAGAAACGGTTGTACCTGCACCGAAGCGCAGTACATACTCAACACCATCTTTCATACCAATAACTGCCTGCCCCTCTGTTGAAAGAATGACCCCGGACGGCAATGGAAGAAAACCCCTTTGCTGCAAGGAAGACACAGCCTCAACATCATTCACAAAACTCTCGGCAGCCTTTAAGTCTGAACTAAGACCAGACGGCTTGCGTGCAACATCAATGATCTGCAAATCACCTAGGGCATTGCGAAGATCATTGAGTTTTGTTGAGTCTATTTCCTCATCATCTTTTAACTTTTGAGAAACCGGTTCTGCAGCGTCTTCATCCGGAAATGTCTCAAGTGACGTCAATTGCCACGATGACTCTTTGTCATTGTAGGCCAACTGCATCTTTTCATCGCGTTGCTGACGAACTTCAAGCCGGCCATCAGACTCAACAGCAGCGAGAGTATAGTTATCGAGTTCAACCGACCGAACATCCCATGGAGTCAACTTAAGCAAGTCTTTCTCAATCCAATCTCCAAAACGTGTTGTGAACTTTGACGTATCGAGTTCAACACGATAAACAGGATCTTGCCCTGCCTTGCGAACAAAACGAAGTCGCCGACTGCCACCACCTACCCCTGCCTGCTTATCCTCTTTCCCAATAACAAGTCGAGCGATCTTACTGCCGGAAGCATCCCGTATCTCAATCAATTGCCCAACACCAGTCATCCCAGGCTTGATCCTCTCCTGATCGGGCTCGATGACTCCGTACACTTCGTGATCAGCTGCCCGCTCAGTCACAACATCAAGCAGCTTCAGGTCAACGAGTTCGGTAGCAGCGGCCGCCAGCTGATCTTTTGCATCAGCCGGATAGTTCTGATGTGACGGCAACACCCACACACCACCAGCCTTAATCACTTTAAACGGGTAGAGGGTCGCCAACTCGTCGTCGTAACGAATGATCTCAAGACTCGCTGCTTTCTCAGCATCTGTTAACGCAGGAAAGAGAACGCGTTCAACTGCGGGTTTCAATGTCGTTGGCTTGAACCGTGGCTGAACAGCCCAACCCAAAGCTAACAACAACAATCCAGCGCCAAGAAAGACAGCTGTCCTACGCATTGCAGGATCACGCGTTTCACGTGTTTCTGAGACACTTTCCATGTTCATTTTTTCTTCTACTCCAAATAAAAATCTACCTAAGGCGCGACTTTGCCACGCCCTCACGCTCTTGGGCTCGACGACGGAAAAAGACAAAGAAAGCAACAACAAGTGGTGGTATGGGCGGCAACATAACAGCCAGCCATTTTTGCCAATCCTGCTCTCGTCGTATTGTTGCCTCAAGAGACCGCTCCACCTGCTCTATTTCGGCATCTCTCTTCCGTTTCAGTTGCTCAAGTTTTGTATCGAGCCTTCGTTGAGCTAACCGTTGGCGACTCGCCAACTGTTGCACCGCCTGCATGGCAGCCTGACGATCTGTATTACCGCCTGACTCCATATCCTCGATCTTCTTTTCAAACTCTCCGACTTCTTTTTGCATCTCGGCATTCGCACCCTGCTCTGCTTTATCGAACTCAGTGATATATTTTTGTCTTTGCATATCGGCCATCTCACGCGCATCCGCGACCGTATCCTCGATACGTTCAAGCGTTCGATGTTTTGGCTTTCGCTTTCGAATTTCAAGAAAACGCTCATCACCAGAAAGCGTGTCGAGCACGTTTAAAACGAAGGTCACATTATCAAAGTTAAGCCCAAAGACTTCATCGGGACGATTCCTAAGGCCAAAAATCTGGGGACCCATGAGATCAATATCTGCAACAACAATGGCCCGGACCAACGTCGTGTCTCCGTCCGACGACTCTTTCTCACTCTCGGTCGCACTCTGAGTTCCTGGCAATTCACGATCTACCGCTGCCGCGAGTACCATAGCTTGGCTACCTGGCTTTTCAAAGATTCTCAACTGACGCATATCTCCGCGATTTCCCAAAACCTGCTCGACTTCAATCGTGCCTGAACGCGTCCCGGTTATGACAAGTGGTGTCCATTCCAAATTCACTTTGTCATCCTTAGACAGTGCTCCTGGGAAAGGGAAAAGAACTTCTTGCAGCCCTCTTGTAATTGGATTTTCTTGATTAAAACTCCGAGATGCGCCACCATCCGCTTCACCCAATTCGGCATCAATAAAGACAAATTCGCTGGGTAGTTCCAATTTTGGATGAGGATTGTAATCCTGCCAGACAACATAGGGCGACGAGCCCATTTGCCCCATGAGCGGACGGCCACTTCCCGCGGCAAGCTCGAGCCCTAGTACATCCCAAAGTTGGCCAAGGTCGCCCTTGGGCTGATTTTGTTGCTGCATCATAGCCATTGGACCACCGCCCCCACGACGCGGCTGAGATGTCCCCGGAACACTGTTCATTAAGACGGGTAACGGATCCTCAAAAATTGCCACCGGCTGACCAGAACGAACTGCAGCTACAAAATTATTCATCTGCTCTGGGCCCAGACTTGATGGCTGAACGACCATCAACACATCGTATGTTTCTGTAATAGGAGCAGCAGGGTCAACCTGGACAACTTCGTACTGCTTCTCAAGTTCCTCGAGAACTGGCTGTCGAGGCCGCTGCTGACCACTGGCCATATCGAAGCCACCAAAAAGATCTGCATCTGTTGTCACCACTCCAAGACGCTTTCTCTTTTGCTCTGCTACCGTGCATATTGACCGAATCAATTCATACTCAACGGGAGTGCCCCGATCAAAAAATGGGACTACAACTTTTTCAAGACCGCAGGTGAAGGCACAGCCAAGAAAAATATCTTCATCCCGAAACGCACCCCGCTCTCGAGAAAGAACCGTTACTGGCTCGATGCCAAATTGCTGGCTCGCCAAAGATGCTGCTTCTGTTTTTGTTTCGGTTTCTATGACATCAACACGCAGCTTCCCACCACTGAGCCGCTGAAACTGTCGCAACATATTGAGAAGAGTAAGCCTTGTCTGAGTGTAGTCCTCGGGTACGGTTGGGCTTACGTAAGCGGTGACTTCAATAGCTTGCTCAGTATCTAAGCCTGCCAGAAGTTGCTTGGTATCGCCGGACAACGAACTGATCTGCTCAGCTGAAAGATCTGCTCTCACATCATACACACGAAATGCAAGCACGACTCCGAGAGCAGCAACAGCAAGCCCGGCAGTTCGCACCACGAAATGAGTACCCATCCTTGCGCCATCTCGTCGGCCCGTCCAATGACGACGGCCTATCAGAACCATCGAGATGTAAAGGCATACTGTCACAATACCAAGAAAGTAGCCGATGGCTGAAAGGCTAACGATGCCACGGCCGAAATCAATGAAGTTCTCTGCGAGGCTCCAAGACCGAACGACCGATGCCAGCTTGGGCCCCATTACACTGCTTGCCTGATCGGCAACAACCAATGGTGCATTCAATGCCAAGCCAAGTATGAATGATACGGTCAGGTTACTTGTCAAGAAACTCGCGACCATACCGATTGCCAGCATAGCCAGGCCGACAAACCAATACCCGAGATAATTTGTCAGAAAGAGCCCCGGGTCAGGACTACCCCAAATCTGCAAGACAACCAGATTGCACAGATATGAAAAAATGAGCGACACGGTATAAATGCCAACCGCCGAGAGATACTTTCCTACTACTACCTCAATATCACTCGCCGGCAAAGTTAGGATTAATTCGTCGGTCCCCTGCCGGCGTTCATCAGCCCAAACGCTCATTGTGATGGCCGGAATAAAAACAAGCAAGATATATGGCAAATAGCGATTGAGTTGATCAAGGTTCGCAAGATTGGAGTTAAAAAATTCTGGTGGCCAAAATGCAGCAAGAGAGCCAAGCAGAACGAATACACAAATAAAGACGTACCCGGTTGGATTCGAAAAATAAGAAACGAAATTTCGTTTAAAAACTGCATCGAGAACATACCACTTCATTGCCAACTAATTCCTCTCTCTACAAGTCAACGACAGCCCAGCATTGTAATTCTTAAAACATACCCCAAAGCACCGACTTCAGAATGAAGCACCCTGCTTTTAACAAGTCTTCCTCACTGCAAATCAATGCACACTTCCATTTACATGTCATGACGCCCGTGTTAATTCATAAAAACGTTCATCAAGCCGCTCACCCCCAGCAGTCAGTTCTGACGGAGTACCATCGAACCGCATGCGACCCTCTGCAATGAGAATAACCCTATCGGCCATGGCTTCTACTTCCTGCAGAATATGAGTGGAAAGCAAAACTGTTTTCTCTTGCCCGAGTCTTCGAATCGTTTCTCTCACTTCACGGATCTGGTTTGGATCAAGCCCACTCGTGGGCTCGTCGAGAATCAAGACATCCGGCTCGTGCAAGAGAACCTGAGCCATACCAACACGCTGGCGATAACCTTTCGACAACTTGCCAATCGCTTTCCCGATAACACTGCCAAGTTCACACTGCTTCACTACCGCCTCAATTCGTTCTTCCCGATATGGTGACTTAAGCCCACGAGCAGCAGCGAAAAATTCAAGCAAAGTCCGCGGTGTCATATCAGGATAGAGCGGTCCATTTTCAGGCAGATACCCAAGTCTTTTTGATGCTGAAAGTCGATCAATAGACATGTCATACCCTGCAAGCATCGCTCGCCCTGCAGAAGGAGCAAGATAGCCAGTAAGCATCTTCATTGTTGTGCTTTTGCCGGCACCATTCGGCCCCAGGAAAGCGACGATCTCACCACGTGGAACACGAAACGAAATATCCTCCGCTGCAATGAAACTCCCGTAGTACTTGCAAAGACCATTCGCTTCTATCATTGCGTCCGAAATACCCGAACCACTATCGCTTACATCCTTCGATGAATTACTGGTTGTTGCCGTCATATCTCATACTCAATTCGGTCGTGTCAAACAGTTAATTTCTAGTTCCTCAATTGTCGTCATCGAGAAAAACTTCTACTTCGTTTCATTTTTATCGATTCTCACTGGCAAACAATCCCCCGCTCCCGAAACCGCTGGGGAACCGGATTCGACAGCCGTCTGCCACGGATCAGACATTTCTCGTTGCCAGCAGAGATGCGCCCGCCAATCATCTGACGTCGCAGGATAGTCCGATCTTACATGAACACCTCGAGTTTCAGTTCGAGCTAAAGATGCGTAGATCATAAGCCTTCCTACCTCAAGAAGATTCTGTAACTGCCATCCCTGAGGCCCAGAAAATTGTCTGTGTAAAACATATCGACACCAGCTATCAACTGTTTGGAGAGCCTCCCGCAGCGATTCTCCTGATCGCTCAACACCTACATGTCGCCACATCAGACTTCGCAGAGAATTTCGAATATCAGAAAGATCCAGCGGCTCCCCTCCGGGAACATCGGCTGGATCGACAGCATCTGCATGGGTAAGAAACGGAACTTCAAGATCGTTCTCATCCTTATTTCCTTTATCTGCTTTCTCCAGTTCCTGCGTTACTTGTTCACCCACACGGCTGCCAAAAACAAGACCCTCTAAAAGACTATTGCTAGCCAGTCGATTCGCACCATGTAAGCCACTCGAAGCAACCTCACCTGCCGCAAAAAGATGTGGAATCGATGTCTGGCCGTTTGCGTCTACAGCTACTCCACCAATCATGTAATGGGCCCCCGGACGAACAGGAATTCGATCCGTGGCAAGATCCAGACCAAACTTTCGGCAAATTTTATCCATGCCCGGAAACCTTTGCCGCACCATCTTGCTTTCAAGATGAGAAAGATCGAGGTATACATTCGAATGTGACGTGCGACGCATTACTTTTGTGATCGCCTGGGAAACAACATCACGAGGCGCTAGTTCAGCACGTGCATCGAATTCGGGCATGAATCGATGCCCATCACGATCTACTAAATATGCTCCTGCGCCGCGCACTGCTTCGGTAATAAGACTTCGGCTACCGCCAGCAATGTAGAGTACCGTTGGGTGGAACTGCATGAACTCCATGTCACGAACAACCGCACCCGCTCGCCACGCGAGTGCAATACCATCTCCACTAGCGCCCGCTGGATTTGTGGACTCACGAAATATCTGACCAGCTCCACCCGTTGCCAGAATAGTTTTTCTGGCCCAAATCATCGTCTTCCCACGCTGTGGATGCCACACAAGTGCGCCCCGACATACCCCTTTGTGAGTGACCAGATCGATTGTGAAAGTCTCTGGCCAAACGTTAACATTTGGTGTGTTTATAGCTCGTTGAATAACAGCTCGCATCACTTCGCGGCCCGTAGCATCTCCAAGGGCATGCACAATCCTGTGATGGCTATGCCCCCCTTCTTTACCAAGTTCAAGCTCCCCGTCCCGTTGGTCAAACTTGGTACCCCACTGAATCAACTCAGCAATTCGGGCTGGAGCCTCACGAATAATCGAGTCGACAATTTGAGGATTGCAGAGATCGCCACCAGCAGAAATTGTATCAGCGATATGGTTATCAAACCGATCGGCTGGATCAATGACACTCGCGATACCGCCCTGAGCCCATTGGCTTGATGAATCATCCAGATTATCTTTATTGATAACCAGTACTGAACGGCTTGCTTCGACGGCCAAAGCAGTCCGAAGCCCTGCAAGGCCTCCACCAAGTACAAGTACGTCGGTGAACCAATGAGGCACTTGCCTGCGATCAAAGGCAACTAAGTATCGGGGCCCAGCACATTCACTGCTCATTCACATCCACCTGACGACTACTTGCACCTTTCATAAAAGCCTTGAACCTTTCACGATACTCGTACGGAGGCTGAGTACGACGACTCTCAACCTGAACACCTTTTGAATCTTCTTCTATTTGACGAGAAGACCTAACCCTGTCCGGTCTTAGACCCAAGCTACGCAGTGTCTGCTCAAAGGCTTGCTTTTGACCCTGATTGCCGTTTACAGACGCTTTTTGCATATTGTCCCACCGTTGCAAGAATGCTTCTGCTTGCTCTCGTGTCCAACCAAGTTCTTTGAGCATTTCATCGTCTGTGGAACGTATAGAGTCACGGAGATGGTCCAGTGCAAGATCCGTTGCCTGACGCACCGCAGAAAGATTCTGGGACTCTGCATCCATACCATCTGATGGTGTATCACCTTGTGCTTTTCCTGTTCCTTGAGGCCCTCCACTCATACCGCCAGAACCTGCACTACCACTTCCTTCACTTGAGCCCGACGCACCGCCTGCACCATCATCGGTTCTGCTTCCACGTCCTTCACTACCAGATTGCTCTGTAGCATTGCCATCAGTACCGAGACCCTCGGATTGAGCACTCTTCCCCATGCCCCCGCTGCCATCTGTGGCAGACCGACTATTGGTACCCCTCTCTTCCGACTGACTACTTTGTGCTTGAGAACCCTCACCTGGTTGAGAACC
>ERZ802830.129-NODE-129-length-73964-cov-9.03038_pt1 | contig 73964 bp, 78 predicted proteins | sample MGYA00345654_ERZ802830 | MGnify/ENA primary metagenome ERZ802830 (study PRJEB30503, sample SAMEA104212375) | marine metagenome | biome: Westerlies Biome; feature: [SRF] surface water layer (ENVO:00010504) within the epipelagic zone...; material: water...
TCTCAGTTATCATTTATTTGAATGAAGTATTCTCAAAGAATTTTAGGTAAAAAATCATCCTCAAAAAAGACATCTGACTCTTTTGAGGAGCGTGGTAAATTTATGCCTGAAATAAAAATTCCTTTAGATGAAAAATTTACAATAAATTTTAACTCAAACGGTGGTAAATTTTTATACTGTGAAAATTTTCAAGAAGTTATAAAAAACCTCTATTTAATAATGGAAGAAAATAAATGGGCCATAGATAAAACATTGATTTATGACACTGATCTAAAACATATTTTTAATGCTATCAATTTTCCAGTAAAAACTGATAATGTTGATTTCTTTTTGTCAACCTGTGAATATTTAATAGCTGATGATGGATCAATTTTAATCTGCTCAAAACAATTGGCTGAAAACAAGTTAAAAGAACTTCCTGAAAATATGGTCATTTTTTCAAAAACAAGTCAAATTGTCAAAAATATAGGTGACGGCTTAAGGGGCATAAAGAAAGGGCAGAAACTTAATGATTCAATTCCTTCAAACATCACTACTATTAAGCATTTTAAAAAAGATGAAAATCAAGATGAAAATTTCATGTCTTATGGTAGCAGTTGCAAAAATCTTTACCTGTTATTATTAGAAGACCTGTAATGAAAGACCTTTTTAAACGATCACTTTCAGGGTTATTCTATGTATCGCTTGTTATTCTTGCGTTAAATTCTTATTATTTGCTTAATGCTATTTTAATTTTAACTAGTATAATTTGCCAACTAGAATTTAACAAACTAAAAGATTCTAAACCCAAAATATGGATGCTGTTGATTTATACTTTGGTGTTTATTACTCTGATTTTTAACCCATTTCAAATTTTCAATTCCGAACTGATTTCAGTAATTATTAATATCATTCTATTTATAAGTGTGTTTATAAATTTAATTTTGATTAGAGGTTTGTTTATGGACTATCAACCTATAAATAATAAATATATTTTATCATTTTTCTACATAGGAGTACCGTTTATTTTTTTAAGCTTTTTATCTATTAAAAATCAACCTTTAAATTCTAATCTTTTACTTGGTGTATTTCTAATTGTGTGGACTAATGATACGTTTGCTTACTTAACAGGAAGAACATTTGGAAAAAATAAGCTTTTTCCAACAATTTCGCCAAAAAAGACAATTGAAGGATTTCTTGGAGGTGGATGTTTTTCACTAATTATTAGCTTTATTTTTTATAATATATCAAATACCCTAAATATCTGGTCATGGTTAATTATTGCATCCATAATATTTACAATTGGAACTTTGGGCGATCTAGTTGAATCTAAATTTAAAAGAATTGCAAATGTTAAAGATAGTGGCGCTATTATGCCTGGTCACGGTGGGTTATTAGATAGGTTTGATAGCATAATTTTCAGCATCCCTTTTGTATATTTATTTTTAAGATTTTTTGAATATGTTTCATAAAGAAGGACACAAAATCATATTAATCAGTTTAATTCTGACAGTAATTTCATTTTTATTGATTGATAATTTCATTATGGAAACTGGTTGGTTAAGAACAGTTTTAATGTTATTAATCTTGTTTTTTTTAATTCTAATTCTACAGTTTTTTAGAAATCCTAAAAGACAAACTATAATAAACGATCAACATATTATTTCCCCCGTAGATGGTAAAGTGGTTGTAATAGAGGAAGTTTATGAAAAAGAATATTTAAAACAACAATGTATTCAATTATCTGTATTCATGTCACCCATAAATGTTCATGTCACGAGATATCCTATTTCTGGCGATATTACATTTAGTAAATATCATGAAGGAAAATACCTGGTAGCTTGGCATCCTAAAGCTAGTGAGGAAAATGAAAGAACTACCGTAGTCGTTAAAAGTAAAATATTTGGAGAAGTTTTGTTTAGACAAATTGCCGGTGCTTTAGCTAAGCGCATAGTTAATTATGCTAAGGAAGGGGGAAATGCAAAACAAGGTAAGGATTCTGGATTTATAAAATTCGGATCACGTGTAGATATTTATATCCCATTGGACTCTAGAATTAAAGTCAAACTTAATGATAAAGTTAGAGGTGGAGAAAGTGTATTAGCTAGTTATGACTAATGAAACTTCACAAAAAAACTTTGAAAAAGCAGTTGCACTTGTAAACAATTGCAACAAGCCTCTTCCCGCAGATTTTTTACTTAAAATCTATGCTCTTTATAAAAAAGCAACTAACGACGAGGACAAACCATCAAGTAAAAGAGAAATCATCAATGCCTTTAAAACTAATGCATTATTTCAAATAAAACATGTTTCAAGTGAAGATGCCAAAAAAGAATACATTAAAATAGTTAATGAATATTTTAACAAGCTCTGAGTTCTTAATCTCTTATTAACGGGAGCGTTGAACACCTCAGTAAACCCTCTTGTTTAGCAATTTCGCTGTATTTCACAACTTCAACTGTGATACCGAGACTCTCTAACCAAGCATTTAGCCTTGTAAACCTTTCATCAGAAATAACTAAATCCTCACTTATTGAAAAAATATTACTAGTCATAGCATACATCTCTTCTGAACTAATTTCAAAAATATTTTCTTTTCCAAAAAAATCAACTAACCATTGGTATTCAGATTCTACTAAAAACCCATTTTTGTGAAGTATGGCTTTATCTCCCCCTACTGGCTGAAAACAACAATCTAAATGTAAAGCATTGTTGTATGGATCATCGTTAGATTTTCTTAATTCAAAAGATTTAACAGTTTTATCAGGAAAAAGCTCTTGTAATGCTATTACAGCATCTAAATTAGTTCTTGCTGTAACATAATCTGGATAATCTTCACCGGAGTATGTTCCCACAAAAATATATTCATTAAAAGGCATTACATCACCACCTTCAACATGACACTCATCAGGAAGTTCTAATATACAATCTTTGTTAAGTTTAGATGTAACATGATTAATTGCATTATATTCTTTATCTCTGTCAGGTAAAATATTCGCCTTAATAAATTTATCTCCAATTACAAATGCTATATCCCTAGAAAATATTTGATTATAATTTTCAATAACAGACGGTCTGTAAACGGTTACTCCATGACGCACTAGAATTTTTGCAACAGCATCTATTTCATTTACCATATCAGCCTCAGTTGGATAAGTACCGGCAATAATATGTTGTTTTGATTTAGGGTCGTAGGCTTCAGATAGTAAAGGTGTTTTTCCATTACTATCAGCAATTCCCAATATAACTGCTCTTAATCTAGATGTCTCATTATTTATATTCAGTTGTAACATACTCATAAATTTAAAAAAGCTTCATTTAAAATGAAGCTTTAAGAATTTTATCGTGAGCTTAACGAAGTAAAAGGTCTCAATTTTGAGCCTGTATATATCTGCCTAGGCCTTCCTATGGGTTCTTTTCTCAAGCGCATTTCCCTCCATTGAGCAATCCAACCTGGTAATCTACCTAAGGCAAACATTACGGTGAACATTTCTACCGGAATACCCATTGCTCGGTAAATTATTCCTGAATAAAAATCGACATTTGGGTATAATTTTCTTTCAACAAAATAAGGGTCTTCTAATGCCTCTTTTTCTAAACCTTTGGCTATCTCTAAAATTGGATCACTAATTCCCAAATCAGCTAATACCTCGTCAGCTGCAACTTTAATAATCTTAGCCCTTGGGTCAAAGTTTTTATAAACTCTATGTCCAAAGCCCATTAGCCTAAAAGGGTCTGATTTATCTTTAGCTTTTGCCATATACTTCTTAGTATCACCACCATCTTCTCTAATTGCTTCAAGCATCTCAAGAACTGCTTGATTAGCACCACCATGCAACGGCCCCCAAAGTGCTGATATACCAGCAGAAACCGAGGCAAATAAACCTGCATGTGATGAGCCTACTATTCGTACTGTTGAAGTAGAACAATTTTGTTCATGATCAGCATGAAGAATCAATAATTTGTTAAGAGCTGCTCTAACTATTGGATTAATCTTATACTCTTCATTTGGTTGTTTAAACATCATTTTTAAGATGTTTTCTAAATAACCTAAAGAGCTGTCTCCATAATCAAGGGGTAATCCTTTCTTTTTTCTGTAAGTCCAAGCCACTAGAATAGGTATCTTACCTAAAACTTTCACAATATTATTGTATAATGCAGACTTACTACGTTCGTAGTCTATATTATTTATTTGATCATTTAAAGGATTAAATGCAGTCAGTGCACTAGTAAGTGATGACAAAACACCCATTGGATGCGCAGTTTTAGGAAATGCGTCTAATATCTTTTTAACATCATCGTCTACGATAGAATGTCCTTTAATATCTTTATGAAATTGGTCTAACTCATCTTGAGTTGGTAATTCACCAAAAATTAATAAGTAGACAACTTCTAAAAAATCTGCTTTCTCTGCCAGATCTTCAATCGCATATCCTCTGTACCTTAAAATTCCTTTTTCTCCATCTAAAAAAGTAATAGCACTCTCGCATGAACCAGTATTTTTAAAACCGGGATCTATGGTCACTACACCCTCGGTAGAATTTCTTAGTGATTTTATATCAATTGCAACTTCATTCTCTGAGCCTTTAATTAATGGAAAATCATATTTTTTACCGTTAATATCTAGCGTAGCTTTATCTGACATATATTGAATTTGTTTTTTAAGAATTATTTTTTTGAGACTCCGCGAATTTACAAAATTAGAACCAATTTAAAAAGGTTGTAATTAATAGATTTTATAGACTAAAATTTTAATAAAATAAAAAAGCGAGACTTAGAGACTCGCTTTTTAAAAATTTATATGGTTTAAGTTTTTTAAGAAATTTTAAACGCTTTTTCTTTAGGAAAATAAGCTACTTCAGATAATTCTTCTTCAATTCTAAGCAATTGATTATACTTAGCCATTCTATCACTCCTAGAAGCTGAACCTGTCTTAATTTGACCAGTATTTAAAGCTACTGCCAAGTCAGCAATTGTGTTATCCTCAGTTTCGCCAGATCTATGAGACATAACCGATGTGTATCCAGCATTATGTGCCATATTTACTGCAGAAATAGTTTCAGTTAAAGTCCCAATTTGGTTCACTTTTATGAGTATAGAATTCGCAATTCCATTTTCTATTCCTCTAGAAAGACGCTCTACATTAGTAACAAATAAATCATCACCCACCAATTGAACTTTATCTCCTACTTTTTCAGTTAAATATTTCCATCCTTCCCAATCATTCTCATCCATACCATCTTCTATAGAAATAATTGGGTACTTTTCAACTAATTCAGCTAAATAATCAGCTTGCTCCTTACTGTTTCTTATTTTACCATGCGCTCCCTCAAACTTAGCATAGTCATATTTACCATCAACATAAAACTCAGCAGAAGCACAATCCAAAGCAATTAAAACCTCATCGCCAAATTTGTAACCTGCTTTTTCAACTGCTTTTGCAATGGTATCCAAGGCATCTTCAGTACCATCTAATGTTGGTGCAAAACCACCCTCGTCTCCTACTGCAGTACTTAAACCTCTATCGTGAAGGACTTTTTTAAGATTATGAAAAATCTCAGTTCCCATTTGCATAGCATGAGAAAAATTATTAGCCTTAACAGGCATTACCATAAACTCTTGAAAAGCGATTGGAGCGTCGCTATGTGAACCTCCATTTATGATATTCATCATAGGCACTGGTAACGTATTAGCAGAAACACCGCCCACATAACGATAAAGTGGCATATTTAATTCGTTGGCAGCAGCTTTTGCTGTAGCTAAAGAAACACCTAAGATGGCATTAGCTCCTAATTTTGATTTGTTAGGTGTACCATCTAAGTCAATCATCAATTGGTCTATCATGTTTTGTTCAAAAACAGAAACTCCCAAAAGTTCTTCTGCAATAATAGTATTCACATTTTCAACTGCTTTAGAGACACCCTTACCCATAAATGCACTTCCTCCATCACGTAGCTCAACCGCTTCATGCTCGCCGGTTGAAGCTCCAGATGGAACAGCTGCTCTTCCTATAATTCCATTTTCTGTAATAACATCTACCTCAACAGTTGGATTACCTCTTGAATCTAAAATTTGTCTTGCGTGGACTTTAACTATAATACTCATTTTATATAAAATTTATTGCAATCAAATGTACAAAAATGTTTAGGTTTAAAATTAGACTGCTTTAAGAATTAGAAATAATATTTATGATAAGGATTTCGTAATAAAAAAGCCTCAAAAAATGAATTGATATTTTGAGGCTTTTAAATTATTTTTGAAGAATTTCAATAAATTGATCAAATAAATATGACGAATCGTGTGGACCAGGACTTGCTTCTGGATGGTATTGAACTGAAAAGCAATTTGCATTTTTGAGTCTTATACCAGCTACTGTATCATCATTTAAATGAACATGGGTAATTTCTACCTGGTCATTTGATTCTGTGTCTCCTCTATTTATAGCAAAACCGTGGTTTTGAGATGTGATCTCGCCTTTACCTGTTATGATATTTTTTACAGGATGATTAATACCCCTATGTCCATTATGCATTTTATAAGTACCTATTCCATTGGCCAAAGCAATAACTTGGTGCCCCAAACAAATTCCAAACAAAGGTAAATTCCTTGAAATAATTTCTTTTGCTAAATTTTGAGCATCTATTAGTGGTTCTGGATCACCTGGGCCATTTGATAAGAAATACCCATCCGGGTTCCATGATGCCATTTCATCAAATTTAGTATTGTATGGAAAAACTTTTATGTAGGCATCTCGTTTAGAGAGATTTCTAAGAATATTAGTTTTAATACCTATATCTAAAGCAGCAATTTTATATGTAGCATTTTCATCTCCATAAAAATAAGGTTCCTTAGTAGATACCTTTGAAGCTAACTCTAAGCCTTCCATTTGAGGGCATTCTGCTAATTGTTTTTTAAGATCTTCTATTTTATCAACTTCGGTTGATATAACAGCATTCATAGCCCCATGTTCTCTTATATAACTTACCAAAGCTCTCGTATCAACATCAGAGACAGCCAGAAGGTTGTGTTTGTTAAAAAAAGACTCTAAAGAATCATTTGCTGAAGGTCTTGAATATTCAAAACTAAAATTTCTACATATGAGACCGGAAATTTTTATGGAATCTGATTCCATATCATCTAAATGAGTACCGTAATTGCCTATGTGGGCGTTAGTAGTAACCATTAGTTGACCAAAGTATGACGGGTCTGTGAAAATTTCTTGGTAGCCTGTAGTTCCCGTATTGAAACAAACTTCACCAAATGATGTGCCAGTAGCTCCTATAGATTTACCATGGAAAATTGTTCCGTCTGCTAATATCACTACTGCTTTTTGAGATGACTTATAATTCATTAAACTAAATTTAATAGTTCAAAAATATAAACTAATTTACATTTATTAATGTGATTTTTTGTAAACTTATTCAACTACAATTAACAAATAAACTTATTATTAATTAATTAACAACGTTTCAATTAATTTTAATATTCGTAAAAATTTGATTAAAAAAAAAGGATAAACATGTAATGCTTATCCTTTCTGAATATTGAACTAATTTATTCAATGTTACTCTTCTTCAGTTTTAGTATCAGGAGTCTCAACTACAGGTGTCTCAACCTTCTTAGCTCCTTTACCTCTTCGCGTAGATTTCTTCTTAGCTGGTTTTGCTGCATTGTAAATTTCATTATAATCTACCAATTCGATCATAGCCATATCAGCATTATCCCCAAGACGATTACCTAATTTTATAATTCTAGTGTATCCGCCTGGTCTGTCAGCTACTTTAGTAGCTACATCTCTAAATAATTCAGTTACAGCTTCTTTTTGTCTTAATCTACTGAAAACAATACGTCTGTTGTGAGTAGTATCCTCCTTTGATTTAGTAATTAATGGCTCAACAAATTGTTTAAGAGCTTTCGCTTTAGCAACAGTTGTATTTATACGTTTATGTTCAATTAAAGAACATGCCATATTGGCCAACATAGCTTTTCTGTGAGCTGTTTTTCTACCTAAATGGTTAAATTTCTTACCGTGTCTCATTTTCTTCTATGATTTAACTCTTATAGAGTTTAGTCTTTATCTAATTTATATTTACTTAAATCCATACCGAAACTTAGCCCCTTAACATTTACTAGTTCCTCTAGCTCTGTTAATGATTTCTTTCCAAAGTTTCTGAATTTCATTAAGTCATTCTTATTGAATGATACTAAATCACCTAAAGTATCAACTTCAGCAGCTTTAAGACAATTAAGAGCTCTAACGGAAAGATCCATATCAACTAACTTGGTTTTAAGAAGTTGTCTCATATGCAATGATTCTTCATCATAAGTTTCTGTCTGAGCAATTTCATCAGCTTCTAAGGTAATTCTCTCATCAGAAAACAACATGAAGTGGTGAATTAATATTTTAGCTGCTTCAGTTAAAGCGTCTTTAGGATTTATTGATCCGTCTGTGATAATCTCAAAAACTAATTTTTCATAATCAGTTTTTTGCTCTACACGGAAATTTTCAATACTGTATTTAACATTCTTTATTGGAGTATAAATAGAATCAGTGAAAATAGTTCCAATAGGAGCAGATGATTTTTGATTTTCTTCTGCAGGAACATAACCTCTACCTTTTTCAATTGTAAGCTCCATGTTGATAGTAACCTTAGGATCAAGGTTACAGATAACTAGGTCCTTGTTTAAAACTTGGAAACCAGAAATAAACTTCTGAAAGTCACCAGCAGTCAATTGCTCTTGGCCAGAAATCGATATTGAAACAGATTCATTGTCAACATCTTCAATCTGTCTTTTGAAGTTAACTTGTTTTAGATTCAGTATAATTTCCGTAACATCTTCAACAACTCCTGCAATTGTAGAAAATTCATGATCAACGCCTTCAATTCTTACTGAAGTAATTGCAAAACCTTCTAATGAAGATAATAAAACTCGTCTTAGTGCATTACCAACAGTTAAACCATAACCTGGTTCTAAGGGTCTGAATTCGAATTTGCCTTCAAAGTCTGTAGAATCAATCATGATTACTTTATCAGGCTTCTGAAAATTTAATATTGCCATATTGCGTGTTGTATCAGTTATTATTTAGAATATAATTCGACGATAAATTGCTCGTTGATGTTTTCAGGAATTTGAACTCGAGCAGGTACAGCAACAAACGTACCCTCTTTTGTTTCATTATTCCAAGTAATCCATTCATATACATTAGAAGAGTTAGCTAGAGAATTAGCTATAGCTTCTAAAGATTTAGATTTTTCTCTTACAGCCACAACATCACCAGCTTTTAGCTGATAAGAAGGGATATTAACGATATTACCATTAACAGTAATGTGTCTGTGAGAAACTAGTTGTCTTGCGCCGCTTCTTGAAGGTGCAATACCCATTCTGTAAACTACATTGTCCAATCTAGATTCACATAATTGAAGTAACACTTCACCTGTAATTCCAGAAGCAGCTGTAGCTTTCTTGAATAAGTTTCTAAACTGACGCTCTAATATACCATAAGTATATTTAGCTTTCTGCTTTTCCATTAACTGGATAGCATATTCAGATTTTTTTCCACGACGTTTGTTATTTCCGTGTTGACCTGGAGGATAATTCCTTTTCTCAAAAGCTTTATCATCTCCAAAAATAGCTTCACCAAATTTTCTAGCTATTTTAGTTTTAGGACCAGTATATCTTGCCATTTTTTAAAATTATTAGAACGTATTTATGAATTAAGGTCTTAATCTTATCCTTCGATAAATAGTAACCGTTCTTGTTATACTTAAATTAATTAAACTCTTCTACGTTTAGGTGGTCTACATCCATTATGAGGTAGTGGAGTTACATCAATAATTTCTGTAACTTCAATACCAGCATTATGAATTGATCTGATAGCAGACTCTCTTCCATTACCTGGACCTTTAACAAAAGCTTTCACTTTTCTTAAACCAGCTTCTTTAGCAACTCCAGATGCATCTTCAGCAGCTAATTGAGCAGCGTAAGGAGTGTTCTTTTTTGATCCTCTGAATCCCATTTTACCGGCTGAAGACCAAGAAATAACATCACCTTTCTTATTCGTTAATGAAATAATGATATTGTTAAACGAAGCTGTGATATGAGCTTCTCCAATAGCATCTACTATTACCTTACGTTTTTTAGTATTTGACTTTGCCATATTACTAATTATTATTTAGTTGCTTTTTTCTTGTTAGCAACTGTTTTTCTTCTACCTTTTCTAGTTCTAGAGTTGTTCTTAGTACGTTGTCCTCTTAGAGGAAGTCCAGTTCTGTGACGAATTCCTCTGTAACATCCAATATCCATTAAACGTTTGATGTTTAATTGAGTTTCAGATCTTAATTCACCTTCGATAGTATAAGCTGAAATAGCTTCACGAATATTACCGATTTGATCGTCAGTCCAATCTTGAACTTTGATGTTTTCATCAACTTTAGCTGTTGCTAAGATTTCTTGAGCTCTGCTTTTACCTACTCCATAAATGTAAGTTAAAGAGATAACCCCTCTTTTGTGTTTTGGTATGTCTACACCTGCAATTCTTGCCATAATTACCCTTGTCTTTGTTTGAATCTTGGATTCTTTTTGTTAATTACGTAAAGTCTACCTTTTCTACGCACTAATTTACAATCTGCGCTTCTTTTTTTAACTGATGCTCTTACTTTCATCGTATTAGTATCTATAAGTTATTCTAGCCTTAGTTAAATCGTAAGGACTCATTTCTAATTTTACTTTATCTCCTGGTAATAACTTGATATAGTGCATACGCATTTTACCAGAAATATGAGCAGTCACAATATGACCATTCTCTAGTTCAACTCGGAACATTGCGTTTGACAATGCTTCGATAATCGTTCCGTCTTGTTCTATAGCTGCTTGTTTTGCCATAATTAAATTAAGCTACTGCTTTTCTATTTTTACCGGTTTTCATTAAGCCGTCATAGTGTCTATTTAACAAGTAAGAATTTACTTGCTGCATAGTATCTATAGCAACTCCTACCATAATTAACAATGACGTTCCCCCAAAAAATAATGCCCAACCTGCCTGTACATTCATTAGTTTAACAATAAACGCTGGGAACACAGCAATTAAAGCTAAAAATACTGAACCAGGTAAAGTTATGTATGACATTATCTTATCAAGATATTCTGAAGTTTCAGAACCCGGTCTAATTCCAGGAATAAAACCTCCACTACGTTTTAAATCATCTGCCATTTTATTAGTTGGTACAGTGATTGCCGTGTAAAAGTATGTAAATACAATAATTAACAAAGCAAAGACCACATTATACCAAAAACCAAATAAATCTGAAAACTGTGATTGCATCCATTGACCGACATCACTAGATCCTAAAGATTTACCAATTAGTGTTGGCACAAACATAATAGCCTGCGCAAAAATGATTGGCATTACACCTGAAGCATTTAGTTTTAATGGTAAAAATTGTCTAGCGCTACGCTCATAGGCTCCAGATGATGTTCTTCTTGCGTACTGAACTTCAATTTTTCTGACAGCTAGTACTAATAATACTGACGCTAATATGATTACAAACCAAATAACTAACTCAATTAAAATCATTATTAAACCACCATTAGATTCAGTAACTCTAGCTGCATATTCTTGTAAAAAAGACTGAGGCAAAGTAGCTATAATACCAACCATAATTAACAATGATATACCGTTGCCAATCCCTTTGTCAGTAATTTTTTCTCCTAACCACATTGCAAAAATACAACCAGTCACGAGAATTAATACAGAAGACAGATAGAATAAAGTCCCTGTTCCTAATAAAAATGCACTAGATGGAATACCTAAAGAAGGTAAACTTGCAAGATAACCAGGAGCTTGCACCAAACAAATTGCGATAGTTAACCAACGCGTAATTTGATTGATTTTTTTTCTTCCACTTTCGCCTTCCTTTTGAAGTTTTTGTAAATAAGGAATAGCTATTCCCATTAATTGAACTACAATAGAAGCAGAAATGTAAGGCATAATCCCTAAAGCAAAAACAGAAGCATTTGCAAAAGCACCCCCTGTAAAAGCGTTTAAGAGACCCAATAATCCTTCATCAGTACTCGCAGCTAAACCTCCCAGTTGACTTGCATCAATCCCAGGCAGAACAACTTGAGCACCAAAACGATAAACTAAAAGGAGACCTAGTGTGAGTAAGATCCTGTCTTTTAGTTCAGTGATTTTCCAAATATTTTTTAAAGTTTCTATGAATTTCATACTCTAAACAATATTATAAAGTTACAGCTTCACCACCAGCAGCCTCGATTGCAGCTTTGGCAGAAGCAGTAAATTTATGAGCTGATACTGTTAATTTGGATTTTAATTCACCTCTACCTAAGATTTTTACTAACTCGTTTTTACGTACTAAACGTAAGGCAACCATAGTATCAAAATCTAAAGTATCTTTTATTGTTTTATCGTCTATTAACTGTTGAAGGGTATCAAGGTTTATACCTTGGTACTCGACACGGTTAATATTTGTAAAACCGAATTTAGGAACACGTCTTTGAAGTGGCATTTGACCACCTTCAAAACCAAGTTTTTTAGAGTATCCTGAACGGGATTTCGCTCCTTTGTGTCCTCTTGTAGCAGTACCACCTTTTCCAGAACCTTGTCCTCTACCAACACGTTTCCCTTGGCTTTTTACTGAACCCTCTGCAGGTTTTAAATTACTTAAGTTCATAATTTTGTCTTATTATTTTGTTTCTTCAAAAGAAACTAAATGTTCTACTTTCTTAACCATACCAATGATAGTAGGTGTGGCATCGTGCTCTACAGTCTGACCAATTTTCTTAAGCCCTAAAGCTTCTAAAGTTCTCTTTTGGTTTAAAGTTCTGTTTATAGCACTCTTAATTTTTGTTACTTTAATCTTTGCCATATCACTAATATTAACCGTTAAAAACTTTTTCAAGAGAAATTCCTCTATCTCTGGCAACTGTTCTAGCGTCTCTTAATTGAAGTAAAGCATCAAATGTAGCTTTTACAACATTATGAGGGTTAGATGATCCTTGAGATTTAGAAAGTACATCATGAACACCTACTGCTTCAAGTACTGTTCTTACAGCACCACCAGCAATTACTCCTGTACCAGGTGCTGCTGGAAGTATATTAACTCTAGCACCACCATATTTACCTTTTTGCTCATGTGGTAAAGTTCCCTTTATAATAGGAATTCTTACTAAATTTTTCTTAGCGTCTTCAATAGCTTTAGAAATTGCAGTTGCCACGTCTTTAGATTTTCCTAATCCATGACCAACAACACCTGCTTCATCTCCTACAACTACGATAGCTGAAAAACCAAAAGCTCTACCACCTTTTGTTACTTTTGTTACACGTTGTACACCAACCAAACGATCCTTAAGATCTAATCCACTTGGTTTTACTAACTCTGCATTTTTGTATTTCTGATACATAATTTCTTAGAATTTTAGTCCTGCTTCTCTAGCACCTTCTGCTAATGATTTAACTCTACCATGATATAAGTATCCACCTCTGTCAAAAGAGATAGTATCAACACCAGCTTTTAAAGCTTTTTCGGCAACAGCCTTTCCTACCAATGCTGCTATTTCGGATTTAGTACCTTTTGCAGAACTTATGTCCTTATCTCTAGATGATGCTGCTGCAAGAGTTACTCCTGTAAGATCATTTACGATTTGAGCATAAATTTCTTTATTACTTCTAAAAACAGATAAACGCGGTTTAGCAGCGTCACCAGAAACTATCTTTCTGATTCTGTTTTTTATTCTTAGTCTTCTTTCGTTCTTTGTCAATGCCATAATTTAATTATTAAGCAGATTTACCAGCTTTTCTTCTTAGTTCTTCACCAACAAACTTGATTCCTTTTCCTTTGTAAGGCTCTGGTTTTCTAAAACCACGAATCTTAGCCGCTATTTGTCCTACTAATTGTTTGTCATGAGATGTTAACTTAACAATAGGGTTTTTTCCTTTTTCAGAAGTAGTTTCAACTTTAACCTCTGGTGCAATATCAAGCACTATGTTGTGAGAAAAACCTAAAGCCATATCTAAAACTTGACCTTGATTTGAGGCTCTATAACCTACTCCTACCAATTCAAGTTCTTTAGTCCATCCTTTAGAAACACCTAGAATCATATTATTCACTAATGCTCTATATAAACCATGTTTTGATCTAGCATCTTTCTTTTCAGAACTTCGGCTAAATAAAACTTGACCTTCTTCTACTTTAACATCAACAGTTGAAAAATCTTGAGATAATTCTCCTAATTTTCCTTTAACTGTAATTGTGTTATTATTAACTTCTACTGTTACTCCTTCAGGAATCGCTATTGGATTTTTACCTATTCTTGACATAATTTCCTTTTTTTAGTAAACGTAACATAATAATTCACCACCTACATTTTCCCTTTGTGCTTGCTTTGCTGTAATTACACCATGAGATGTCGAAACTATAGCAATACCAAGTCCATTAAGAATTCTTGGCATTTCACCAGCACTAGAGTACTTTCTTAAACCAGGTTTACTGATTCTTTGAATCTTTTTAATAACTGGTTCTTTAGTCTCTTTGTTGTACTTAAGGGCTATTTTAATAGTCCCTTGCACAGAAGAGTCATCAAATTTATAACTTAGGATATATCCTTGATCGAATAAAATCTTAGTTATCTCTTTTTTTAGATTAGATGCGGGTATTTCTACCACTCTGTGATTAGCTTTCACAGCATTTCTAATCCTTGTTAAAAAATCTGCTATTGGATCTGTATACATAATACTACATTACGGTCTTGGTTTTCATTTTAACATGAACCTTAGACCAGTTTATAAATAATTTACCAGCTAGCTTTTCTTACTCCTGGTATAAGTCCTTTATTAGCCATTTCTCTAAATAATACACGAGAAATTCCAAAATCTCTCATGTAACCTTTAGGTCTACCCGTTAGTTTACATCTGTTATGCATACGGATGGGTGAAGCGTTTTTAGGTAATTTTTGCAAAGCCTCATAATCTCCAGCTTCTTTTAAAGCCTTTCTTTTAGCTGCATACTTTGCAACTGTCTTTGCTCTTTTTACCTCACGGGCTTTCATTGATTCTTTAGCCATAATTAGTTCTTTTTAAAAGGTAATCCTAATTCTGTTAATAATGCCTTAGCTTCCTTGTCTGTTTCAGCGGAAGTCACAAAAGTAATATCCATTCCTGAGATTCTATTGATTTTATCAATATTTATCTCTGGAAAAATAATTTGTTCAATAATTCCTAAATTGTAGTTACCTCTTCCATCAAAACCATTAGCTTTAATTCCACTAAAGTCTCTAACTCGAGGTAAAGCTGAAGTAATTAAACGATCTAAAAATTCGAACATTTGTTCACCACGTAAAGTAACTTTCGCTCCAATTGGCATACCCTTACGTAATTTAAATGAAGCAACATCTTTTTTAGATAATGTAGCAACAGCTTTTTGTCCAGAAATAGTTGTTAATTCCTCAACAGCATGATCCACAAGTTTCTTATCAGCTACAGCAGCTCCTACACCTCTAGAAATTACAATTTTTTCTAATTTAGGAACCTGCATTACGTTCTTATAACCGAACTCTTCTGTAAGAGTAGCGATGATTCTCTCGCCATACTCTTTTTTTAATCTTGATATATAAGCCATAACTAGATTACTTCGTTAGATTTTTTAGAATATCTTAATTTTTTGTCACCTTCCATTCTGTATCCAATTCTAGTTGTTTCACCTTTAGATGTTAAAAGTGATAAATTAGAAATATGGATAGGTGCTTCTTTCTCGATAATACCACCTTGAGGATTCTGTGCACTTGGTTTAGTGTGTTTCTTAACCATATTAACACCCTCAACAATGGCCTTATTCTTTTCAATTAATACAGTAAGTACTTTACCTTCTGACCCTTTGTGATCTCCAGCAACAACTTTAACTGTATCTCCTGATTTTATTTTAAGCTTTGTCATCTCAATTATTGAATTAAAGCACTTCAGGTGCTAATGATACAATTTTCATAAACTGTTTGTCACGAAGTTCTCTTGCCACAGGACCAAATACACGAGTACCTCTCATCTCACCTTGTGGGTTTAACAATACACATGCATTATCATCAAATCTAATATAAGATCCATCTGGACGTCTAACTTCTTTTGCAGTTCTTACAACGACAGCAGTTGAAACAGCTCCTTTTTTAATATTACCGTTAGGAGTAGCAGACTTAACTGTTACTACTATTTTATCACCAACAGAAGCATAGCGCTTTTTAGTTCCACCTAATACACGAATAGTAAGAACTTCTTTAGCTCCAGTATTGTCGGCTACTTTTAATCTTGATTCTTGTTGTAACATAATTACTTAGCTCTTTCAATTATTTCTACTAATCTCCAACATTTAGATTTACTTAAAGGACGTGTTTCCATAATCCTTACAGTATCTCCAATATTACAATCGTTTGTTTCGTCGTGTGCAACATATTTTTTTGTCTTTAACACGAACTTACCATACATAGGGTGTTTTACTTTTTTCACTTCAGAAACCACAATAGATTTCTGCATTTTGTTACTTGTAACAACTCCTATACGTTCTTTTCTTAAATTTCTTTTTTCCATCTTTCAGCGGAATACAATTATTGTACTTCTCTTTTAGTTAACTCTGTAGCCAATTTAGCAACGGTACGTCTAACGTCACGTAACTGAATTGGATTTTCTAAAGGAGAAACGGCATGAGCCATTTTAAGGTCAGCGTAACTCTTCTTAGTATCACTAAGTTTTTCTTGTAACTCAGCTGTAGATAGCTGTTTAATTTCTGCTTGCTTCATAATAATTAATATTAAGCCTCGAAATCTCGAGCTATTATAAACTTAGTTTTCACGGGTAGCTTTTGTGCAGCTAAACGTAGTGCTTCTCTAGCAACTTCTAATGGCACACCACCAACTTCAAATAACACCCTTCCTGGTTTAACCACAGCTGCCCAATATTCAACAGCACCTTTACCTTTACCCATACGTACCTCAAGAGGTTTCTTAGTGATTGGCTTATCTGGAAAAATTTTGATCCAAAGTTGCCCTTCTCTTTTCATATAACGGGTAGCGGCAATACGCGCAGCTTCAATTTGACGTGATGTTAAGAAATTCGAGTCAAGTGATTTTATACCAAACATCCCGTATGAAAGACGATGCCCTCTTCCGGCATTTCCTTTCATGCGTCCTTTCTGGACTTTACGAAATTTCGTTCTTTTCGGTTGTAACATTTTCTTTTACTTTAAAAATTACTTTCTGCGACGAGATTTATTCCCACCACGTGCTGATGATTTACCAGATTGTTTTTTAGATAGACCTACTAGAGGAGAGAGTTCTCTTTTACCATAAACTTCACCTTTCATTATCCAAACTTTAACACCTAATCTACCATAAGTAGTATGTGCTTCAACAAGAGCATAATCAATATCTGCTCTAAAAGTCGATAATGGTATTCTACCTTCTTTGTAATGTTCAGAACGAGCCATTTCAGCACCGTTTAAACGACCACTAATCTGTACTTTAATACCTTCAGCATTCATGCGCATTGCAGCTGCAATAGCCATCTTGATAGCTCGTCTGTATGAAATACGATTTTCAATTTGTCTTGCTATACTTGAAGCAACTAAGTACGCATCAAGCTCAGGTCTTTTGATTTCAAAGATGTTAATTTGAACTTCTTTGTTAGTAATCTTTTTAAGCTCTTCTTTTAACTTGTCTACCTCTTGACCACCTTTACCGATTATAATACCAGGTCTAGCAGTAGTGATAGTAACGGTTACAAGTTTAAGAGTTCTTTCAATAATTACCCTTGATACACTTGCTTTAGATAAACGTACATGTACGTACTTTCTAATCTTATCGTCTTCGGCAAGTTTATCTCCATAATCATTACCTCCATACCAGTTAGATTCCCATCCTCTGATGATTCCTAAGCGGTTTCCGATTGGATTTGTCTTCTGTCCCATATCTTAGCTTTGTGTATTATTTAATGCTCCAATCACAACAGTAACGTGATTTGAACGTTTTCTTATTCTGTGTGCACGACCTTGAGGTGCTGGACGTAATCTCTTTAACATAGATCCTCCGTCAACTCTAATCTCTTTTACAAATAAATCAGCAGATTCAATGTCAGCATCCTCGTTCTTTGCTTGCCAGTTCGCTATAGCAGAAAGTAGAAGCTTTTCAAGACGTCGAGAAGCTTCTTTTGGACTGAATCTTAATATTTGTATAGCTTTTTCTGCTTTTTGACCTCTAACCAAATCTGCAACTAAACGCATTTTTCTTGGCGAAGTAGGACAGTTATTAAGCTTGGCAAAAGCAACTTGCTTTTTATCTGCTTTAATAGCATCTGCCATTTGTTTCTTTCGAATTCCCATAGCTATTATTTTTTACCTTTATTTTTTGCCCCAGCATGACCTCTAAAAGATCTTGTTGGTGAAAATTCTCCTAATTTATGACCTACCATATTTTCAGTTACATAAACGGGTACAAACTGCCTTCCATTATGAACAGCAATTGTTTGACCAACAAAGTCAGGGCTAATCATAGATGCTCTTGACCAAGTTTTGATAACCGATTTTTTATTAGCTGCTACATTTTCAGCAACTTTTTTCTCTAGTTTGTAATGGATAAATGGTCCTTTTTTTAATGAACGTGCCATACTATATCAATTATTTCTTTCTACGTTCTACAATATATTTATTACTAGCCTTAGTCTTAGAACGCGTTCTAAATCCTTTAGCAGGTATTCCTTTTCTTGACCTTGGGTGACCTCCAGACGAGCGTCCTTCACCACCACCCATTGGGTGATCAACTGGATTCATAACAACAGCTCTAGTTCTTGGTCTTCTTCCTAACCATCTTGAGCGTCCAGCTTTACCTGAAACTACTAACTGATGATCTGAATTAGAAACAACACCGATAGTTGCTAAACAATTAACAAGAATTAATCTTGTTTCTCCAGAAGGTAATTTGACAGTTGCAAACTTACCGTCACGCGCCATTAACTGAGCAAATGCACCAGCACTACGAGCAATTACAGCACCTTGACCAGGTCTTAATTCGATACAAGAAATAATTGTTCCTAATGGAATTTGGCTTAATGGCATAGCATTCCCAATTTCTGGGCTTACTCCAGAATCACCAGAAACTACTTTTTGCCCAACAGTTAAACCGTTTTGAGCAATAATGTAACGCTTCTCTCCATCTTGATAGTTCAATAACGCAATAAATGCGGTTCTGTTAGGATCGTACTGTATTGAATGGACTTCAGCTGGTATACCTGCTTTATCTCTTTTAAAATCAATTATACGATACTTCTTTTTATGACCTCCACCTAAATAGCGCATGGTCATTTTTCCTTGACTGTTTCTACCACCAGATCTTTTATTCGGAGCAAGTAAACTTTTCTCCGGCTTATCAGTAGTAATGGCGTCAAATCCATTAACTACTCTAAAACGCTGAGCTGATGTGATTGGTTTTAATTTTCTTACTGACATTTTTGTCTAATTACATGTTACTGTATAAATCAATAGTCTCACCTTCCGCCAGTTGTACAATTGCCTTTTTAATTGCATTTGTTTTACCATGTTGAATACCTGTTTTAGTATAACGAGTATTACGATCTGGACGGACATTTATAGTACGAACTTTTTCAACAGAAACTCCATAAGCAGCTTCCACCGCTTTTTTGATTTCTACCTTGTTCGCCTTAGTATTTACTTGAAAGCTATAACAGTTGTTTATCTCACTGTCGTTAGTCGCTTTCTCTGTAATAATAGGTTTAATTAAGATACTCATGGTTTTCTTATTTACTTAAATTCGACTGTATTCCTTCAAGAGAACCCTCAAGAAGAACTAATTTGTTTGCATTCAATATCTTGTACGTATTTAATTCTGATGAAGTTATTACTTCGGAACCTTCAAAATTACGCGACGACAAATATACGTTATTATTTGCCTCACCCAATACGAACAATGACTTTTTGTTATCTAACTCTAATGCCTTTAAAACAGCAGTAAAGTTCTTAGTTTTTGGTGTTTCAAAATTAAAATCTTCAAGAACTACAATTGACTTTTCATTTGCTTTAATTGTAAGAGCAGATTTTCTAGCTAGACGCTTAAGGTTTTTGTTTAATTTGAAACCATAATTTCTTGGTCTTGGACCGAACATACGTCCACCACCTTTGAAAACCCCAGACTTGATGCTTCCTGCTCTAGCTGTACCAGTACCTTTTTGCTTTTTAATTTTTCTAGTACTTCCTGTAATCTCACCTCTTTCCTTAGCTTTATGAGTTCCTTGACGTTGGTTTGCTAAATATTGCTTAACATCAAGGTATACAGCGTGATTATTAGGTTCGATTCCAAACACTGCTTTAGAAAGCTCTGCTTTTCTACCAGTGTCTTTTCCGTTTATATCTAATACTGCTACCTTCATTACTTCTCAACAATTACATAAGAGTTTTTGTGACCAGGAACACATCCCTTTACAACAAGTAAGTTCTTTTCAGGAACTACTTTATAAACTCTTAAATTTTGAACTTTTACTTTATCACCGCCCATTCTTCCGGCCATTTTCATTCCTTTGAAAACTCGTGCTGGATAAGACGCTGCACCAATTGAACCAGGAGCTCTTAAACGGTTATGTTGTCCGTGAGTAGCTTGACCTACACCACCGAATCCATGACGCTTAACAACACCTTGAAAACCTTTCCCTTTTGATGTTCCAGAAACATCAACGAATTCACCTTCACTGAAATGCGCTACAGTGATAGCATCTCCTAATTTGTAATCTTCTTCGAATCCTTGGAATTCAACGACTTTAGTCTTAACAGAAGTTCCTGCTTTCTTAGCATGCCCTGATGCAGCTTTTGATGCATTTTTTTCTGACTTGTCATCGAAACCAAGTTGAAGAGCTTCATACCCGTCAACCTCATTGGTTCTGACTTGGGTAACGATACAAGGTCCTGCCTCAATGACAGTACAAGGAATGTTTTTCCCGTTTTCGTCATAAATGCTGGTCATACCGATTTTTTTTCCAATTAACCCAGACATAATTATTATTATTAATTTATTTAACTATTTAAAAAAAACTCAGGGTCAAACACATTTCGACCCTGAATTGTATTTTTCCGTTTTTCCTTCGCTCGCAGCTCCGGACATGTTACAGTAGCTTACTACTGATTATTTACTTACACTTTAATTTCAACCTCTACACCGCTTGGTAATTCAAGCTTCATAAGCGCATCAATAGTTTTTGATGAAGAACTGTAAATATCAAGTAACCTTTTATAAGAACTTAATTGAAACTGCTCTCTACTCTTCTTATTAACGTGAGGTGAACGTAAAACTGTGAAAATTTTCTTGTGAGTTGGTAATGGAATTGGTCCTGTTACAACTGCACCCGTACTTTTGACAGTTTTTACAATCTTATCCGCTGATTTATCAACTAAATTGTGATCGTAAGATTTTAATTTTATTCTAATTTTTTGACTCATCTTCTAAATATTAAGCTTCAACTCCTTTAGCAACTTTAATTACCTCTTCAGAGATACTAGTTGGTGTTTCTGCATAGTGTGAAAATTCCATTGTAGATGTTGCTCTACCAGACGAAAGAGTACGTAACGAAGTTACATAACCAAACATTTCTGATAGTGGCACGTTTGCCTTAACAACTTTAGAACCTGCTCTATCACTCATGTCATTTACTTGACCACGACGACGGTTTAGATCGCCTACTATATCCCCCATATTCTCTTCTGGTGTAAGCACTTCTAACTTCATAATTGGCTCCATGATAACAGCTTTGGCAGCTTTGGCAGCAGCTTTAAAACCTAATTTAGCAGCCAATTCGAAAGATAACTGATCAGAATCTACATCGTGGTAAGAACCATCTTTCAATGTAACTTTCATAGCGTCTATTTCATAACCTGCTAAAGGCCCATTTATCATTGCCATTTTAAAACCTTTCTCTATAGAAGGTATAAACTCTTTAGGTACATTACCACCTTTAATAGTGGAGATAAACTCTAAACCAACTTTTCCTTCTTCAGCTGGTTCAACTGTGAATACAATATCAGCAAATTTACCACGACCACCGGATTGTTTTTTATAAACTTCTCTATGGTCAGCTGGTTGAGTAATTGCTTCTTTATATTCTACTTGAGGTTGTCCTTGATTCACCTCTACTTTAAACTCTCTTTTAAGACGATCAACAATTACATCCAAATGAAGTTCGCCCATACCAGATATGATTGTTTGTCCTGAAGCCTCATCAGATCTCACAGTAAATGTAGGATCTTCTTCTGCTAACTTAGCAAGACCTATTCCCAATTTATCAACGTCAGACTTGGTTTTTGGCTCAACAGCAATACCAATTACTGGATCAGGGAAATCCATAGATTCCAAAATAATTGGGTGTTCCTGAGAGGTTAATGTATCACCTGTTTTAATGGATTTGAAACCTACTGCTGCTCCAATATCACCAGCCTCAATATATTCAATAGCATTTTGCTTATTAGCATGCATCTGGTAAATACGAGAAATACGTTCTTTTTTACCTGAACGGTTGTTTAACACGTAAGAACCCGCATCCAAACGGCCTGAGTATGCTCTGAAGAAAGCCAAGCGACCTACGAAAGGATCTGTTGCAATTTTAAAAGCTAATGCTGCGAAAGGCTCATCCACTGATGGCTTGCGTAACTCCTCGGTATCTGTAGTAGGGTTAGTACCTATAATACCCTCTTTATCTGTTGGTGATGGTAAATATCTGCAAACAGCATCTAACAAAAACTGAACACCTTTATTTTTAAAAGCAGAACCACAAATCATTGGAATAATTGCCATATCCATAACAGCTGCTCTTAATGCTGAGTGTATTTCTTCCTCAGTTATAGACTCTTCATCTTCCATGAATTTTTCTAGAAGATTTTCATCGTAACTTGCTACTTCCTCGATCAACATTGCGCGATATTTTCGCGATTCTTCAATCATATCTTCAGGGATGTCAATAATATCAAATGTAGATCCTTGTGTTTCGTCGTGCCAAACAATTGCGCGATTTTTAACTAGGTCCACAACCCCTTTAAAATCTTCTTCATCTCCAATATTCAAAACAATAGGAACAGCATTAGAACCAAGCATCTCTTTAACTTGTGAACATACTGCAAGAAAATTAGACCCTTGACGGTCCATTTTGTTTACAAATCCCATTCTTGGAACCTTGTAGTTATCAGCCAATCTCCAGTTAGTCTCTGATTGTGGCTCAACACCATCAACAGCGCTAAATAAGAATACCAAACCATCAAGAACTCTCAATGATCTGTTTACTTCTACTGTAAAGTCAACGTGGCCTGGGGTATCTATAATATTGAAGTGATAATCTTTAGCATCAGTTGTTGGTTTACCATTTTCTGTAGGAAACTGCCATGTACAAGTCGTGGCAGCAGAGGTAATTGTGATCCCTCTCTCTTGCTCTTGCTCCATCCAATCCATGGTTGCAGCACCATCGTGTACCTCACCTATTTTGTGTGAAACTCCTGTATAATATAAAATACGTTCAGTAGTTGTAGTTTTGCCTGCATCAATGTGTGCAGCAATTCCAATGTTTCTTGTAAATTTTAAATCTCTTGCCATTTCAATTAAAACCTAAAGTGTGAGAATGCTTTATTTGCTTCAGCCATTTTATGAGTATCAACTCTTTTCTTAACTGCTGCTCCTTCTTCTTTTGAAGCTGCTAAAATTTCAGCAGATAATTTATTGGCCATTGATTTCTCGTTTCTTTTACGAGCATAACTAATCATCCACTTCATTGCCATGGATACTTTACGATCTGGCCTTATTTGCATTGGAATTTGGAATGTTGCACCACCGACTCTTCTACTTCTAACCTCAACGTGAGGCATAACATTGGATAATGCTTCTTTCCATATTTCTAAAGCCGTCTTCTCATCATCAGTTTTTTTCTGATCAACAATATCAATTGCATCATAAAAAATCTTGAAAGCAACGGATTTTTTACCATCCCACATCAGCATGTTTACGAAACGCGTAACTAACTGATCATTAAATCTTGGGTCTGGTAAAAGCGGTCTTTTTTTCGCTTGTCTTTTTCTCATGTCTTCTAATTAAACTGTTATTTCTTAGGGCGTTTTGCACCATACTTAGATCTACGTTGCGTTCTACCCTGGACACCTGCTGTATCCAAAGCACCACGAACGATATGATATCTAACTCCTGGTAAATCTTTAACCCTTCCACCTCTAACCAATACTATCGAATGCTCTTGTAGATTGTGTCCTTCTCCTGGGATGTATGCATTAACTTCATTACCATTAGTTAACCTTACCCTTGCAACTTTTCGCATTGCCGAGTTAGGTTTCTTAGGCGTTGTAGTGTAAACACGCGTACAAACTCCACGTCTTTGTGGACACGAATCTAAAGCAGCCGATTTACTCTTCTTGGTTATTTTGGCTCTTCCTTTTCGTACTAATTGTGAAATTGTTGGCATATATTTCTATATAATATTTATTAAATCCCCTCTTTTGAGGGCTGCAAATTTAGAAATTAAATTTTAAAATTCAAACAGTAATTAATTAATTTTTAAAACATTATTAGTAAGAATAAAATAATAACTAGAGAAAAGAGTTTAAAAGAATATTTTTGAATTAAAAAAAATCAAATCAAATACTATTTAATCATAATAAATTTATTTTTGGCCGCTTCAAGCTTAGGCCAAAATATTACCTACAAAATTTCAGGCCATACCCCATCAGACCAAAGTACTCTTGAATCATTATTTAAAACTAATGATTCAACCAACTTAAACACTAAAAACCTAAGTTACTTTAAAGAAAGACTGAATTATGAAGGTTATTTCAATTATGATATAAATGAAAAATCTTTAAATGACAGTATTACAAATATTGAAATTAAATTAAATCACATAATCAAAATCATAAAAGTACCAAAAGAAGTTATTCCTTACGAGACATATGAACTTCTGAATTTAACTTACCTTAAAATTCAAAAAAACTACTTGCTTATTGATATTAAACAGCTTAGAAATTTTATAAGTGAATTAAATAATTTTTACAGCTCAAATGGCTTCCCATTTAATTGTGTCCAATTCAAGCCTAATTTTACTATCAAAGACACTATTTATTCGAATTTGGAAATAAAAACAAGTGACCTCAGAATGATTGATAATGTCATCATCAAAGGCTACGAAAAATTTCCTAAAAATTTTATAAGAAACTACATCGGGATAAGAAAAAACAGACCAGTTAATTTAATTTCGTTAAAGAAAATAGATACTCTAATTAATGAACTCGATTTTGTTTCCACTTCAAGACCATCCCAATTATTATTTACAGACACTAAAAGTGAACTTTATTTAAACTTAAAAAAACAAAATGTGAATGAGTTTGATGGGTTTATAGGATTTACAAATAAAGAAAAGAAGATTGAACTGTCGGGAAATTTAAAAATCCAACTAAAAAATAATTTTAACTATGGTGAAAGCGTTTCCATTCGATATGTAAATGATGAATCCGAACAAGAAACATTTGAAACAAATATTAGCGCTCCATTCATTTTTAATTTGCCAATGCAATTAAATTATAATTTGAATTACTTTAGAAAAGACAGCACTTTCAGTAACACCTATCAGTTTCTGAAACTAGACTATATTATAAATAACCAATTAAGGTCTGGTATTGAATACGATTTTAGAAAATCAAATACTTTAACAAAAACAATTAACCAAGAAGATTACGAAAGTAAATTCGTTGGAGTATCCATTAAAAATCAAAAATTACTTAGAAGAAAAAGAGGGACTGATTGGAATTATTTAATAAATTCTAAAATAAAGTTTGGAAAAAGAACTGCCGAGAACTACGATTCAAAACAATTAATTTTGGAAGCTTCAATCCTCAAGAACTTCTTTTTAAATGATAAAAATCATATTCAAGCTAGATTTAAAATTAATCATCTCAAATCCAACAATTATTTAGAGAATGAATTATTTAGGACAGGAGGAGTAAATAGCATAAGAGGATTCGAAGAAAACAGCATTTTAACTAATTCTTTTTTACTTGTTAATCTTGAATACACTTATGGTTTAAATGATGAATTGTCAGTATACCCTTTGTTTGATCTAATGCACACAGCTAATAAAATACAGAGAACAATAGAAAACCTTTATGCTTTTGGATTGGGATTAAAAATAAAAAAGAACAATTACAATCTAGATCTAAACTACACTGTAGGAGGCGTTTACAATAATAAAAATGAAAATTTGAAGAGTAAAATAAGTGTAATTCTTAAAACTGGAATTTAGAAGTTACCACCTCAAATTATAAATTTAACTGATTATTATTGTTTTATTAAGATTTTATTAAGAGATTTGGAAGACTAATTCAAATTAATTATAGTATGAAAACAAAGCTTTGCGGACTTTCCGCTCTCTTACTATTCTTTGTTGTTCAAATATCATTTGCGCAATCAAAGACAGTAACAGGAAATGTTTCAGATGGTTCAGGAATGCCTTTGCCGGGGGTTAATATTCTAATCCAAGGAACTACTCAAGGGGCAAACACTGATTTCGATGGCAATTATTCAATCACTGCTAATGTAGGTGATGTATTGAAATTCAGTTTTCTTGGTTACAAATCTGAAGAAATTATCGTAGGTGATTCAACATCAATTAATGTCACTATGACTGAAGACGCATCTACATTAGATGAAGTTGTTGTCACCGCTCTAGGTATTAAAAGAGATGAAAAAGCCATTGGATATTCAGTCCAAAAAATTAAAGGAGATGGATTAATAGAATCCAGAGAACCTAATATTGTAAATTCTCTTAGTGGTAGAGCCGCTGGTATTCAAGTTACTAGTAGTTCTGGTGGTGTTGGGTCATCATCTAGAATTATTTTAAGAGGTAACTCCTCTATTACAGGTAATAATGAGCCTTTATTTGTTGTTGATGGTGTTCCAATGAACAACACAAGTTTTGGTAATGCTGGTAGCGGCGGTGGAGTTGATTTACCGAATGGTGTTGCCGCAATTAATCCAGACGACATTGAATCAGTAACTGTGCTTAAAGGACCTAATGCAGCAGCATTGTATGGTGTTAGAGCAGGTAATGGTGTTATTGTAATTACTACTAAATCTGGTTCCTCTACAGGAAAATTTAGTGTTAGTATTAATTCAAATGTTATGAGTTCTAATCCTTTGATACTTCCAGACTTTCAAAATTCCTATGGACAAGGAAGTAGTCCGTCTTACTTTGAATATGTTGATGGTGCTGGAGCTGGAGTTGCTGATGGTGTAGATGAGAGTTGGGGTCCTGCTTTAGATGCTGGATTTGAATTCATACAATGGAATTCTCAATTAAATGGTGGCCTTCCTTTACCCTGGGTTTCAAGACCTGATAACGTTAAAGATTTTTTTGATACAGGTTTGAAACTTTCAAATAATCTTTCATTATCAGCTGGGTCAGATGTTAGTTCATTAAGAATTTCATTAAGTAAAACTAACGAACAAGGTATGATACCAAATACTGAGTTAAATACTCAATCAATTACAACTTCTGGTAAAATTGACCTAGGAAAAAAATTACATGCAGGAATTAATGGTACTTGGACTAACATGCAGAGTGATAATTTATCAACTGTAGGTTATAACAATGAAAACCCAATGCAGCAATTCATTTGGTCTGCAAGACAAGTTGATTTTAAAGCCTTGAGAGATTGGAAAAATCTTCCAATGGCACCAGCTGGAACTAATGCAGAAGGCACACCTTTAAACTGGAATCATAACTATCAAAACAATCCATATTGGGTTTTAGATACTAATACTAATACTTATGATCGTGATCGTTTAAATGGTAATGTATTTTTAACATACGATATTACTGATTGGGCTTCTTTAACAGCAAAAACTAATATGGATCATTACACTCAAAAAACTACTGTTCGTAAAGGAAAAGGAAGTAATGAGTATCCGGAAGGTTATTATTCAGAAGCCATGAGAAGGTATACAGAGGTTAATAATGAAATCTTATTGTCGATCAACAAAGAAATCAATAGTGACTTTTCATTTAGCTTCAATGCAGCTGCTAACTCTATGATTAGAAAGTATAGCTCACTAGGTGCAACAGCGCCTCAATTAGAGTTACCTAATTACTATAATGTGTCTAATATAAAAACAGGTGTTACACCAGAAATGTTCAATTTTTTCGGAGAACAACGTATAAATAGTATTTATGCCTTTGGTCAAGTATCGTTTAGAGATTATGCATTTATAGATTTTACAGCTAGAAATGATTGGGCTAGTGTTTTACCTACTATCAATAATTCATTCTTCTATCCCTCAATATCAGGATCTTTAATTTTATCAGATGCTTTTGAAGACCTTAAAAGCACGTTTGATTTCTTAAAGTTAAGAGCGAGTTGGTCTCAAGTTGGTAGTAATGGTGCTTTAGGTCCATATAACTTAAATCAAACTTACTCATTAAATAACACAGGTTTTGGTAATCAAGCTAGTACTCCTTCAACTTTATATAATCCAAATTTAAAATCTGAAACTGTAACAGGGACTGAAGTTGGTATTGATCTCAGAATGTTTAAAAGTAAACTTAGATTTAGTGCCACATATTATGATCAATTAAGTGAAGACTTACTTGTTCCTATTCAGGTTTCCTCTTCAACTGGTTTCAATAGTGTATGGAACAATATTGGTTCAATGAGTAACTCAGGAATTGAAATTCAACTTGGAGCAACTATTATTGATACCCCTGATTTCGGTTTTGGTGTTGATATTAATTGGGCTCAAAACAAAAATAAAGTTGAATCACTTGGAGAACTTGACACTTATATTTTAGGAGGGCAATGGGGAGTTCAATTAGAGGCTAGACCAGGGTTACCATACGGAGTTCTTGTGGGCCGAGGTTTTGAAAGAGATCCTTCTGGTGAAGTAATATATGAAAATGGTTTACCAGTTATTGATCAAACACCAAAAGTTTTGGGAGATATAGCTCCAGATTGGACAGGTGGTGTTAACTTTAATTTAAGATATAAAAACTTTACTTTGAGTTCATTAGTAGATGCAAAAATTGGAGGTGAAGTCCATAGTATGACATACGCTTGGGGTAGATATGCTGGGGTTTTAGAAGAAACCTTAATTGGAAGGGAAACTGGAGTTGTTGGTAATGGTGTTCAATCTGACGGAAATGGAGGATATATCCCCAATAATGTTACAGTTGACGCTAAAATATTCAACCAATCTTCCTACAATAATTCTGTTGAAGAAAGCTCAATATTTGATGCCTCTTATGTCAAATTAAGATCTGTATCTATTGGATATTCAATACCTGATAAACTTTTAGAAAACACCTTCATTGATGGCGTTAAGCTATCATTAGTTGGAAGAAATCTAGCAGTGCTTTATAGAGAAACACCACATATTGATCCAGAAACTGGTTTTAGCAGTGCTAATGGAGAACAAGGCCAAGAATTTGGTCAATTGCCTTCAGCTAGATCTCTTGGATTTAATGTTAATTTACAATTTTAAAAACTGAAAGATGAAAAGAATAAAATATATAATTTTAGCGTTTATATCACTTGCTATTTTATCTTGTGATAAAGATTTCGAGGAAATAAATATTGATCCTAATAATCCAACAGCTGTTCCAGCTCACCTTTTACTTGGTAGCATTATAAGAATTAATCAAAACGTGATTTACAATGTTCAAGCTGGAGGAGACATGGGTGAATGTTGGGCTCAACATTGGGGGAAAGTTCAATATAACGATGAAGCACGATATGTTCCACGAAGAGGAGTAATTGATGGAATTTGGTCTAGCTTATACACCTCAGTTATTGCTGACGCAGGATCAATGTATGATTTAGCTGAAGCCGAAGGTAATAATAATTTAAAAGGTGCTGCATTAGTATTACAAGCAAATGCTTACCATATTTTAACTGATCTTTATGGAGATATCCCTTTCTCTGAAGCTAATACTCCTGGATTAAACAAACCAAAGTATGACACAAGTGTTGCTGTATACGATGGTATTGAGTCAATGCTAGATGAAGCAATGGGCTTATTTTCACCTAGTGGAGGTGAAATAGTAGCTTCATCAGATTTATTGTATGGTGGTGATTACATGAAATGGAAAAAACTTGCTGCCTCTTTAAAACTTAAGGTTTTAGTTAGAAGAGGAAAAAGTGATGGTGTCCAAAACCTTGTAAATGGTGGTTTCTTATTTAGTTCAAATTCTGATTCAGCACAAATTGAATACACTGAAAATGAACCTGATGCAAATCCAATTTTTGAAACTATAGATTTTGGCGGAAGAACTGAATACAAAGTAAGTGAAGCCCTTGTTACAATACTTAATGATCTTGGTGATGACAGATTAGCTGTTTATGCAAGCAAAAACGCTAGTGGCGAATATTTGGGTAAGCCAGCAGGTTACTTAAACTTACCAAGTGATGAGTTAGGTTACACAGATGCTAACATGTCTGGATTGGGAAGTAAGTATCTAGATCCAACATTACCAGGGGTTATTTTATCAAACGCTCAAGTACAATTTTTACTTGCTGAGTCTGCTAATGAAGGATATATCTCGGGTGGCATTTCAGCGGCTCTAGACTATTACAGAAAAGGTGTCACTGCTAGTTTCGCATTTAATGGACTTGATGCTACAGCTTATTTAGCTAATGAAGATCAAAATTTTAATAGCCAATCTAGTGCTCGTGAAAAAATTGCAACTCAAGAATGGCTTGCTTTATTTGGACAAGGTTTTGAAACCTGGTCTGAATGGCGAAGAACTGGTATCCCCGTTTTAACTCCAGCAGTAGATGGTGCTAGTTTAAGTACAGGTATACCATCAAGATTATATTATCCTACTGATGAAGCTTCTTTAAATCAAGCAAATTATAATGAAGCGTCTGAAAGATTAGGTGGTGATAAATTAGATTCAAAATTATTTTGGCAACAATAAAAAAAAATAGATATGAATAAAATTAAATACATTTTATTGTCAATTTTTACTATGGCTTCATTCTTAAGCTGCAGCGTTGATGATAATGACGAATTAACAGGAGATGCTACTGAAGGTGGCCTTGTTAAAGTTGGTAGTCCTTTGGTTACTTATGTAGTGGGTAGTGGAAAAACATATACTGCTACTGGTAAACTAAACCAAGGTAGAGAAACAACTAATTCTATCAGTGTATATAAATCTTTTACAGGAAACAGAGATACTGGTGAAGTAGATGAAGATGGCGATCCAATAATTGGTTCATTCTCTTCTAATGAAGTTCTTCTAACCACAGTTGATATAGAAGATATGACTATTGGTTCTGAGGTAAGCTTTTCACTTGATTTTACATATGAAACTCTTATCAAAGATTTAGAATTTAGAGGGGAATCACTTCCATCTAATGATGGTAATTTAGTAATTGGAGATTATTGGTCTCTAAGATATGTTTCAAATTTAAGTGATAATAAATCAAACTCCAATTCAAACAAAACTAAAATAGCTGTTGGTACAAGATATGCAGGTGTTTATGATACTGTTGAAAGTGTATATTGGAATTCTGGTAACGAAATTGGAAATTGGAATGGTGATGAACGAATCATTGAATCTGTAAATGCAACACTATACAGACACGTAGGTCTTGCATATTGGATTGATAATGAATTTTTCTTTACCGTTGATAACACAACAGGTTACATATATATATCACCAGAAGATCTTGAAGGTAGTGCGGTTTTATTAAACGGATCACCTATCATGACTTGTGAAGGCGGGCCTGGACCATTTGAGTCTATATCTTGTAATGAAACAACATCTGTGGCAACACCAGACGATGTAGATGGAGAAGATATGCTTGAATTCACTGTAGGTTATCATCGTGGAACTGGTGCCACAAGAGAATTTTATGAGAAACTTGTCAAAAAATAAAATAAAAAACAATGATAAAACATATATATAAATATGCAGTATGTCTACTTATCCTTGGGTTAATTTTCTCATGCGATGAAGATGACGCTGACGGACATAGCACGAAAATGGCTACAAGCCCTTCACTATTAGTTACTTTAGATTTTAATAATACTGAAACTCTAGTCGAAGATGAAGTTAATTACACGTACACAATTTCGTTAAGTGAAAAACAAAATGTTGACGTAAGAGCATCAATTACTCAAACCGGAGGTGACGCTACTGAAGGGGAAGATTTTACTTTTGATCATCATGTAACAATTTCTGCTGGATCTTTGAGTGCATCAGGTACTATAAGCATATTATCAGATGATATTATTGAAGAAACAGAAACTGTTCAATTATCAATAACCACTGGTGCAGAAGCTAATGTAAGTTCTATAAACGGTCAAGTTGTAGAATTTAGCATTGAGAATTTAACATCAGGAGATCTATTAATGAATATGTCTTGGGCTCCAGCAAATGAATTATTTGATACTTCTGGGACAAGTTATGACGCTGTTGATTTAGCTGATTTAATTTTAACGCTTAAAGATACTAGTGGAAACGTATTAGATTCCAGTGATGCAAGTGGATTTGAATCATTAACAATCGCTGAAACTGATGCTGACGGAGATTATTTTGTTGAAGCATCTTTCTTCTCTGTAACTGATCTTGGAGATTCTGGTTACTTTGATTTAAATCTAAATTTAATGTTTGATCAAGTAGGCACGATTAATGGACAAACACATGAATTTGCTTCAGCACTCAATTCAGAATATGCGTGTGATGCTGTTTATTATAGACTAGCTAAAGTAACAAAATCTGGAGGTTCTTATAGTTTTGAAGAATTGTCAGAAAAAGTTTCTCCAACATTACCTGTTGGTACATATGATGTTATTTCGAGTGGTGAATCAACAGATTCTGGCCCACCAGATAACCCATTTGTAGACTTTGTTTCAACAGTTTCTATATCAGCAAATGATGACGGTACTTATACCATTTCTGATGGTTGGGCAGGAGTCTACCTTCACTGGTACTCTATTTATGGAATTACTAATGACGAACCAGTAACATTAACTTATAATGCGTGTAATGGGGAAATTTCAGCTGCTTGGACAGGTCCTTTTGGTGGTTCACAAACCTACGAAGGGCAAGATAATGGTGATGGTACTTTAACTGTTAAAGTAAGTAATTCATGGGGAGACGAAGCTAACTTTGTTTACACTTTACAACCTTAAAAATCATAATTCTTATTAAACCACCCTTTATGGGTGGTTTTTTTTTTGATAAATTTATAGCTATGTTAAATTCCACTAAGATATACGGTATTCGGTCAATAATTGAAGCCATTAAATCAAACGAATCCATTGATAAAATATTTTTACAAAAAGGTTTAAAAGGTCCTCTATTTTCTGAATTAGAACAACTTTGCAGAAAAGAACGTCTCAATGTTTCTTATGTACCCATTGAAAAGCTAAATAGACTAACCAAAGAAAATCATCAAGGTGCTGTGGCCCAAATTGCACCAATAAACTTTTGGGACATAGAAGAACTTGTTGAAAACATACTATCAAAAAATAAAGCACCACTATTTCTAATTTTAGACCAACTTAGTGATGTAAGAAATTTCGGCGCTATAGTTAGAACTGCGGAATGTACAGGCGTAGATGGTATTATAATTCAAAAAAAAGGAGGGGCTCCTGTTAATGCTGATGCCATTAAAACAAGTGCTGGAGCTATGTTTAAAATCCCTATTTGTAAGGTTGACCATATTAAAGATGCTGTTTATCATTTGCAAGCTTCAGAAATAAACGTTTTAGCAGCAACTGAGAAAACAGATAAGGTAATTTATGATATGAACTTAAACCAACCTTTAGCAATTATTATGGGTTCTGAAGGAAAAGGCATTAACCCTTCTGTTGTTAAGATTTGCGATGGAAGCCTAAAACTCCCAATTTTAGGAGATATAGACTCTCTTAATGTATCTGTAGCTTGTGGAGCTATTTTATACGAAGTAGTTAGACAAAGAAGTTAAATACATCTCATTCATCTGAACTTACTTCCTCTTCATTAATAACTGGATCTATAAAATTACCCTTTTCATCAAACTGACGCATGAAAGGGTCATTATTGGGATTATAATCATGGCGTTCCCAATCAAATCTGTGTTTAGTTAATGATTTTATCTTGAATAATAAACTAAATAAAGCTCCTGTAATAAAACCAGATAAATGGCCTTCCCAAGATATTTTTTCATCTATTGGGAACACATACCAAATCATACTACCATATAAAAAAACAACCAAGAGAGATAAAGCAACAAAACGGTAATTTGAAACTTGAATTCCCTTAAAAAAAATAAAACTAACCAAAACATAAATTAACCCACTTGCTCCTAAATGATATGATGGCCTTCCAATAATCCAAGTCAGAAATCCAGAACATAGAATTCCCCAAATAATGATTTTCCAAGCTATATCTCTATAAAAGTAGAATAAGGCCAAAGTCAATATGAAAAGAGGTAAACTATTATGGTAAAGATGATTAATATCTGAATGAATAAATGGACTGAATAATACTCCTTTTAAACCTGATATTTCAAGGGGATAAATTGCTAGAAATTTAATTTTATAAGACACTCTAATTTGCAACCAAAAGACAAACCAAATAAGTAATACAAAAGCTAATGGATATGTTAATGTACTTAATCTAAAGTCTAATTCATTTCTTTTTATCATAAGCATAAATATAAAGTCAAATTATACGGATTCAAAGTCCACTTCAAATTTGTAATTTTACATCTATGAGTATACCATTAGCCGAAAGAATTAGACCAAAATCATTTAAGGACTATATAAGTCAAGAACACCTTGTTGGTCCTAACGGACAATTAACAAAACAATTAGCAAATGGTTTATTGAGTTCTATGGTTCTATGGGGACCTCCTGGGATTGGAAAAACTACACTAGCCCATATTATAGCTAATACTTCTGACCGTCCATTTTATAAATTATCTGCCATAAATTCCGGAGTTAAGGACATAAGAGAAGTTATAAATCTTGCCAAAAAAGACGGAGGTATATTTACCACTAAAAATCCCATTCTTTTTATTGATGAAATACACCGTTTTAGTAAATCGCAACAAGATTCATTACTGGAAGCTATTGAGAAAGGATGGGTGACTTTAATAGGAGCTACAACAGAAAACCCAAGCTTTGAAGTTATATCTGCATTATTGTCAAGATGTCAAGTATATGTTTTAGAACCTTTTAATAAACTCAATCTTCAAAAATTATTGGAACACGCTATAGAAAAGGATGAGCTTCTAAAATCAAAAACAATTGGACTTCAAGAAACAGATACACTAATTGCACTTTCTGGTGGTGATGCCAGGAAGTTGTTAAATATTCTTGAAATTGTAGTTAACTCTTTTCAATCTGATGAGCCAATACTTATCAATAACATTAGTGTTAGTCAATCACTGAATAAAAATACGTTGAACTATGACAAAAGTGGGGATAATCACTACGATATCATATCCGCTTTTATTAAATCTATAAGAGGAAGTGATCCCAATGCTGCAGTATATTATTTAGCTCGTATGATTGAGGCTGGTGAGGATCCAAAATTTATTGGGAGAAGATTAATTATATCAGCTAGTGAGGATATTGGACTTGCAAACCCTACAGCATTAGTAATTGCAAATAATACATTTCAAGCCATCCAAAATGTTGGCATGCCTGAGTCAAGAATAATTTTAAGTCAATGTACCATATACCTAGCTACATCGCCAAAAAGCAATTCAGCTTATGAAGCAATCAATAAAGCTCAAGAGCTTGTAAATAACACTGGAAACCTGTCAGTCCCCATGTGGTTGAGAAACGCACCAACTAAACTCATGAAAGAATTAGGATATGGAGAGAATTATAAATACGCTCACCATCATCAAGGAAATTTTGTAGAACAAGAATTTATGCCTGATAAAATAATAAATACAAAAATTTACACCCCAAGCGAAAATCCAAAAGAAAATCAGATCCAAACCTTAATGAAAACCCTTTGGAAAGGAAAATATAATTATTAAAATTTTATTATAATGGTTCGCTTTTCAGCTATACCATCTTTATTTAAATAAGAATACACCCAATTACCATTTTCCTTTTTAATCATAGCTGATTTCCCTTCAACTAAATAAACATTTTCAGTATCTGTTTCAAACATTTTACAAAAAACAGATGGTTTTGTATCCACTAATTGGTAACCATTTGGAATTTTTTGGGCATAGTAAATTTCATCTTGAATATTAACATCTATAGCATCAGTAGTTATTTCAGAATTTTGAACGGAATTAATCTTAGAGGAATAACCGTAGTCTTCGTTATTAATGCATTCAAAAGTATTTCTTAAGGCTTCATGGTAAGCGGTTTTGAAGTCTTTCTCTCTAGATTCTCCAATATCAGATTTAAAAACAACTTGATTATTACAATCTATAATATCAAAACTAACTTTAGTCTTGAAGATACCTCCTTTATGTTTAACTAATCTAAGAAGCCCTCCTAGACATGGGCTTTTGGAAAGATCCGATGGTTTTGAGTCAGTTTCTTTGAGAACTTCAAAATTATTTTTTTTAAATAGAAAATACGTTAAGGAGTTGAGTTGATATTTATCTGCTGAATCAAATCCATTAAAATAAGTTGGGACAATAAAATATTTAAATTGATCTAAATCACTTTGTGATCTTAAATTATTGATTGAAATAAATACAAATAAAATTGATAAAAAGCTTCGAAACATTTATCTGAAAATTAAATTAAAACCTAGTTGTAAAGATAAACTTTGCGCTTTATAAATATCTGTTAAAGCAAATAAATTATTTAACATGAGATAGCTGTTAAAATGAGATGCATCAACAGATAATCCTAAACCAAAATTGGTGAAAGAATACTTATCAATTGAATAAGTGAATTTTGTATTGATGTTTTTTGAAAGCTTCCTATTATAGAAGGCTGTTATTACAGATTGGGGTTTGTATGGTCTAAAAATCGTTTGAAACTGCAAACCTAATCCATTAATATAATCATTGGATGTTGAGTAACAATCACATTCTATTGAGTTTTCATATCCAAAATTATAGCGATAAGACAAATTTAAAATTGGTGATCTCCAGGAAATATATGTTTTTTTATCTTCTTCAATTAAAATGTCATTTTCAAAGTTATCTTTGATATTGTCCCAATCAAACCCGCCAGTATCACTTATATTTGGAAATTTGTAAGTCACACCATCGGTTGAAAAATTACCATTTAGTTTATAATTATTCACCTCTGATCTATAATTAATAAAACCTAAATCAAGAATACTAGCCGTTAAATATGATGCTTTTGAAATATCATAAACTACACCAAAATCAATTCCAAATCCCACATTAGGACTCATAATTAATTTCTTCTTTATAGAATTGAATACATCATCTGATGATTGAGAATCATCTATGAAAGCATCAAAACCAGATGTATGAATCTTGCCATTCAAATCAACAAAATTATGATTATAGTGCATATAATCAGATGAACTTATATCAGATTCATTAGTAACAAAATAGCCTTTATTGTTAAGCGAAGAAATATTAGCAAGTCCCATATAGATTTTACCGCGAAAACCCATAGCAATTTTGTTATTGATCTGCTTACTAAGTCCAATGTGGTAAACATTTAGAAGATCTGCTTTAATCCTAAAATCTGAAAGATTATAAGCACGATTTAAATTATCAGCATTACCATACCAAAGCAAGTCAACAAAACTTTCGGGGTAATATAATAAAAGGTCTAATTCTTGATACATACCTCCTGACCAATAAATACCATTAGATGACCTGAAACCTAAACTAAAGATTTCTAATTGTTGATTAATGGTTAAATAGTCAGATTTATTTCTACTATTGATAAAATTCTCTAGCTTAATATTAAAGGTTTGATTGTCAACAGAGAATAAATCATGGGCAGATATACCAAAAGTATTAGCCTTAATGTGGACTTTTGAAACTAAAGGAATTCCTACATGACTATTAGCCTCAAACTTAGCAGCAGGATTCTCAAGAAGAGTTTGTGGTAAGGTTAAAAAATCATACATTATTACCTTTTGCTGAGCCAAAAGAATATCAGAACTCCATATCATATTAAGAATAATAAAAATATATTTAATCTTTAATTTCAAAGGCTAAATTTAATTTTGAATGGATTTGAGTATGTCCTTTACTAGATATTGAAAATGGTGAAGTATCTGTATTTAAATCTATTTCGTAGTAAAAATGATTTGACAGAATTAATTGCTCAATTTCTGTTTGTGAAAGTGTAATTGTTCTTACTTCAACAGTTGGGTTTGTAATAGTTCCGGCCGGAATGTCATTTAAGAGAATACTAAGAGATTCATTCCCCAAGTTATCTAAAAAAATAAACTTTAATGAAATTGACCTATCAAAAGTATTAATAAGTTCAAATTCAAACTCAGCAGTTTTAAGGTATTTTACATCAAATGAATCATCAAAAAAATTAATGATTATGCTTTCTGATAAAATTGGAAGACTGTTTAATAAAGTTGGATCTGGATAATCTGATAATTTAAATTCTGACTTTAATACACTCAAGTCAATTGATGGTTTCCATACAATATCGCCTGTTTGTTCAAAATCTAAATCTGAAGCACAGGATAATAAAAGAAAAAAAAATATAAATAAGTAACGCATTCCAATTATTTATAATATAACGATTTAAGAACAAATTAATTCTACTACAACAGTATTTTTAACTCAATCAAATTGTCAATAGTTGTGATTTCTTTGGGAGGGCTAATTTTGTGATAATTAAATAAAATAGCAGAAAAACCAGATTCTAAAGCACCATAGATGTCTGCTTCGATATTGTCACCAATCATTATTGATTCACATGCTAAGGCATTGGCTCTTTTTAAAGCCTCATTAAAAATTATTGGATTTGGTTTTTTTACACCTACACTTTCTGAAGTAATAATTTTTGAAAAATATGATTGTATATTAGAAGAAACTATTTTTTGTAGCTGGACTTCCTCAAAACCGTTTGTTATAATATGTAATTTATATTTAGAAAACAGGTAATCTAAAATACTTTTAGAATTTGGCAGTAAATAATTGTGATCTGCTAAACTTTCAATGTAAACCTCTGATATCTTATTAATTTCTAGGTCAGTTATATCATAATTAAGAGAATCAAAAGTATCTTTTAATCTCCCATAGCGAAGTTTTGACTTGGATACCTCATCATTTCTATATTTATTCCAATAAGCAGTATTAATAGGTTTGTAGACTTCTAAAAATTCTGAGATTTCTAAATCAATTGTATGTTCCTTGAAAATTTTAATAAAAGCTAAGTCTGAATTTTTATCAAAATCCCATAGAGTATGATCTAAATCAAAAAAAACATGCTTAATTCTATTTCTCATTCACTGAATCTAATATAGTTGAAAACATTTTTTTAAATCCTTTCCATTGGTCTAAATCACTTAGTGAGTAATTATGAAAAATTGGAACAAAAGTTCCGTCAACAGATTTCACACTATTAATTAATCGTTGTAATTTTTGATTTTTATCAAGTAACGAAGCATATTTCAAAAACGCATTATCAATAAAATTAAAAGAATAAATTAATAAAGGAGTTTGAATTTCAAAATCGAGATCATAAAAAAGAAATGGTGTACATGTTCCAGCTCTAAATCCTACATGATTTATATATCCCATAGTGAAATCCTTTTTAATCTCTAGTTCAATTAAATGTCTATAGGAATCAGGAATACTGATTTTGGAAAACGAATTTCTGTTAGAGGATACAGAGAAATTTGTAATGGTGTTTAATTTTTGAATTTCTTGCTTTGATAAATTAGAATCAGTCAAGGCATAATAAGAGGATTTTATTCCAACCTCTGAATAATCTGATGCTGATTTTATGAGGGATATAAAACGTTTTTTATTTATACTAATATTTTTATCATAAGTAGAATATCCACCAATTAAAAAGAAAAATATAAAATGAGATGAAAATTGTTTTTGCTTGTTTATGATCCACTTAAAAGTATCATACGGATCGCGCTTTACGTTAAAAATTACTAGAATTCTATTATAAAATTGTTTAAACTTAAAACGGTATAAATCTATTAGACATCCGCCTATTGTTCTTAATAAACCTTTATATTTAAAAAAATATGCAACAGGTACATCAATAACTGGAATGACATTATATTTTCTTTTTATAAAATCATAATTAGGAAAATACGTTTCAAGAAAAGATATAAAACGATATGCCCAAATATCGACTACCGGAAATTCTAAAAATCCATTCTTGTAAGCTAATGATTCTTCTGCTGTAAAACGACCATATTCATCTTTAACATGAGGCAAATATTCCTCGTATCTTGAAAGTAAATAAAAAGATGCGGCAAAAATATCATAAGGAAGAACTGATTTATCCCCCGCAGCAAAAAAACATTTCACCCCATCCCAGTCTTGAACATTTATATCTAAATCTGAGATTCCTTGCTGAAACAAGAGATCATGAGATTGAACAAAAAATTCATTACTTAACGGTTGTTTAGTATAAGATATTTTTAGATCATCGTGAGCTATAAATTCCTCAATAATTGATGTAAAGCTAACTGGAATATGTAAAATTCTCGTACAAATATGTCTAAAGACATACTTGAGCCGAGGAGTGATTTGATGTGAGTAAACCAGAAGCATTATAAAATATTTTCATCTGCAAAACTAAAATACGTTTTTTCAGAAATGATTACATGATCTAAAACTTTTAAATCTAATTTTTCACAAGCTATTTTAATTTTGCTTGTAATATATATGTCTTCTTGACTGGGTTTTATATTTCCTGATGGATGATTGTGAACTAAAATTATTGATGTTGCACCGCTTATTATGGCTGATTTAAGTAATAACCTAACATCAACTAAAGTTGAAGAAATCCCACCCTTACTTAATCTATATTTTTTTATGATTTTATTACTATTGTTTAGATGAAGTATCCAAAATTCTTCATGATGTAAACTACCCAAATCACTTTTAAGAAGATTAAAAACATCTGAACTTGATTTTATTGAAATTCTAATATGTTTATGAGCGCTAGAAAACCTATTACTGAATTCAACTAAAGCTAATAATGTTACGGCTTTTGATTTCCCAATACCATTAATATTCATTAGTTCAGATTCATTAAGCAATTTGAAATTATATAGGTTATTGTTAATAGAAGCTAAAATATTTTTAGCAAGTGTAATCGCACTCATATTTCTACTTCCTGTTCCTAAAAAAATAGACAACAGCTCAGAGTCAGAAAGATACCTTGGCCCTTTTTCTAAAAATTTTTCTCTTGGCCTATCTGATTTATTCCAAGATTTTATACTTAAATGATTTGAAGGCATTTTTAAATTTAAACAATGCCTTGGTTAATTCAAAATATTAAAAGCTAGATAATCACACCAGTTTTTCAACAAAATCCTTTAATACCAATCCGCCGTAATTTCCAGAACTCATAAAAAGTAAATTTGTATTGCTTAAAGATTTAGACATTAGGTGCTCCTTTAATTCTTCTGAATTTGAAAACACTTTAATATTTTTATTAAAAGCATCTCTGATGTCTTGAGTTGGTATAGGAGTTTTCTTTTTAATTTCAAGTGCTTTAGAAGAATAAAACACAATAGCCTCGTCGGCATAATGCAAAGTATCTTTGTACTCTTTTATAAATACAGGATCTAAACTACTATATGTGTGTAGTTCAATACAAGCTATTAATTCGCGATCAAGAAACTGACTTTTAACAGCATGTGTAGTTGCTTTTACTTTACTTGGAGAATGTGCAAAGTCCTTAAATATAGCTGAATTTTTTCCTAAACCAATAAGTTCTAGTCGTTTACTCGCGCCTTTAAATGAAGTTATGGCTTCATAAAAATCAGACTCATCTATACCCATGTGTTGACAGATCCATTTTGCCCCTTCAAGATTATTAAGATTGTGAGCTCCAAAAACTTCAACAGGTAATTCCCCTTCTTCTGTATTTATATAGGTTTGCCCATTTTCAATAAAATAATCTGGAGTATTATAGCTCAATTTTCGTATCTGATTTTGAGAGTCAGCAACAATCTCCGCTAAAATTTTATCCTCAGCATTAAAAGTTAAACTTCCACCCTCAACTATAGAATCAATAAATATTTTAAATTGTTTAATGTAGTCGTCCATGGTAGGAAATACGTTAACATGATCCCATGCTATACCACTTAAAAGTGCAATATTAGGCTTGTAAAGGTGAAACTTAGGTCTAGGATCTAGTGGTGAACTCAAATATTCATCGCCTTCTAATACTATAAAATCACTTTCATCGGTTAATTTTACCATGACATCAAAACCTTCTAATTGAGCTCCCACCATAAAATCAACATCTCTATTGTGATAATTCATCACATGAAGAATCATTGATGTAATTGTAGTTTTTCCGTGACTACCACCAATAACGACTCTTGTTTTGTGTTTTGATTGTTCGAATAAAAATTCAGGATATGAATACACCTTTAAACCCAAAGCTTTAGCCTTAAGTAATTCAGGATTATCAGCCTTAGCATGCATTCCTAATATGACAGCATCAATTTCAGATGATATTTTATCTTCAAACCAACCAAACTCTGAAGGTAATAACCCTCTTGCTTCCAATCTGGATTTTGAAGGTTCAAAAATAGTATCATCACTTCCAGTTATGATATATCCTTTATTGTGAAGCGCTATTGCCAAGTTATGCATTGCACTCCCCCCAATAGCTATAAAATGAATCCTCATAGTTGTTTAATTACTCAAGTAAATATAAAACTGTTAATTGAAAGATTTAATTGATAATCACTTTAAATTAATTTTCAGAGATTCTTCTTTAGTTCACATAAGTCTTGCCTTAAATTATAAGCCTCTTGTAAAGTGTAATTTGATGATTTAAAATTATAATCTAGTATAAAATTATTCAAATGATTTAATCCATCAGCCAAATTAAATTTATGATCATAGGATAATTTTGCAAGTAAAAATAAAAAATCGTTTGTCTTATTTTTTTCATATCCTTCAACAAGAATATCATAAGATTTTGAAAAATATTCGTTTTTTTCATAAAGTTCATACAGAGATAAATAACAAACTTTTGAATGGCCTATATGTAATGCCGACATAAAATTTTGTTCTGATAATTCAAATTCTTCTTTATGAGAATACACAACACCTAATGCGAGATAACCATCTACTGGTGATAATTTCATTATTTCGTTGGCTTGATGCAATGCCTTTTGATTTCCTCCTCCAAAAACGAAAGGAAGTTTTAAATATAAGTGAAGTAATGCCCATCTCGCATCTATGTGTTTGGGGTTGTAACTTATAGCATTTTGAAAGGATTCTTTTATTTCACTTACTAGTGGCAACACTGCTATCTTATTCATTTCTTGAGCCCGCATAGCTGTAGCTCCCCCATACTTATAATGATAATCAGCGTTTCTTTTATCATATTCTAAAAGCTTAGCATATTGATTTTGAGCTAACTCCCATTTCTTCAAATGCCCATATACATCTCCTAATAATTCAACAGCATAAAAATTCTGTTCTCCTTTAGATATGAACATCTCCAGACTTTTTTTGGCTCCCTCATAATCCTTTTCTGCTATCAAATTTTCAACAGCTTTAACATTTTCCTGACCAAAAGTTGAAAAAGTAATTAAAAAATATATAAAAATAAATTTAAGCAAAGTTCTAATTAGAATTAGGAAATAGCATTTAATGAAGCATTTTCCATAATTCGTCTTTTAAAGTAATAAGACCTTTTTGTGAAACAGAAGAAATTAGTATGAATTCTTCTTCTAAATTTTTTTCTAATTCAACTTTCAATTCAGACTCTAATTCATCATCTAACATATCACATTTTGAAACAACAATAATCCGATCTTTATCTAACATTTCTGGATTATAACGTTTTAATTCGCTATTAAGAATTTCATATTGCTTAGCTATATCATTAGCATCTGCTGGAATTAGAAATAACAGGATTGAATTACGCTCTATATGTCTTAAGAAATAATGACCTAAACCTTTGCCCTCAGCAGCTCCTTCAATAATTCCAGGAATATCAGCCATGACAAAGGACTGATAATCTCTATACTCTACAATTCCAAGATTTGGTTTAAGTGTAGTAAACTCATAATCTGCAATTTTTGGCTTTGCAGAGGTCATAACAGATAGTAATGTTGATTTTCCGGCATTAGGAAATCCAACCAAACCTACATCAGCAAGAATCTTTAGCTCTATAGTGATTTTTTTTTCTTCTGAAGGCGTTCCAGGTTGAGCGTATCTAGGAGTTTGATTAGTAGGACTTTTAAAATGCCAGTTTCCTCTTCCTCCCATACCCCCTTTTACAATGATTTCTTCCTGATGGTCTTCAGTAATTTCAAATAAAAGTTGGTCTGTTTCTGTATCTTTAATAACTGTCCCTAGAGGCACATCTATGTATACATCTTGACCATCTGCTCCTGTACTTCTTCCACTACTTCCATGTTCTCCATGTCCTGCCTTAAAGTGTCTTTTAAACTTTAAATGATACAGGGTCCATTTATTAGAATTTCCTCTAATAATAACATGGCCTCCTCTACCACCATCACCGCCATCTGGGCCTCCTTTTTCAATATACTTTTCTCTATGTAAGTGCGCAGATCCTTTACCTCCGTTTCCAGAAGCTACATGTACTTTTACATAATCAACAAAATTGCCCTCAGTCATTAAATTGTTTTACTAAAGATGATCAATAACGCTACTTAAGCGAATTGTAATTTCTTCGATAGAACCTAGCCCGTCTACACCATAAAACTTTTTTTGATTGGTATAAAAATCTTTAAGAATAGCTGTTTTATTATAATACTCTTTTATCCTATTTCTTATGATGTTTTCGTCAGCATCATCTGGTCTACCACTCGTTTTACCACGTTCAAGAAGGCGTTTAACTAAAACCTCATCCTCTACTTCAAGAGCAATCATAGCGCTTATTGAGGAGTCCTTAGATGCAAGTAGAATATCTAAAGCAGCAGCTTGAGCAGAAGTCCTGGGAAATCCATCAAATATAAATCCTTTAGCCCCAGAATTTTTTTCAACTTCTGCATTTAACATGTCTATAGTAACCTGATCTGGCACTAATTCCCCTTTATCTATATATGATTTGGCCAAAATTCCTAGCTCTGTTTCGTTTTTAATATTAAATCTAAACACATCTCCTGTAGAAATGTGAACTAAGTTGTATTTATTCTTAAGAAATTCTGCTTGAGTTCCTTTACCAGCACCTGGAGGGCCGAATAAAACAATATTTGTCATGTACTGAGTAGTTTTTAATTGATAAACCTCAGGCAAATTCCTGCCAAGGCCGTTATAATCTAGTCCATAACCTACAATAAATTTGTTAGGTATTTTTTGGCCTACATAATGTATTTTAAAATCTTTTTTGTAGGCTTCTGCTTTGAAGAATAAACTGGCGATCTCTAGTGATGCAACATTTTTATTATTGAAAATTCTATAAATCTCATTAAGTGTTCTGCCTGAATCAATAATATCTTCTAAGATAATCACCTTTCTACCAGATAAATTTTGAGAGATACCAACAAGACGTTGAATATCATCAGAAGACTTAAGGCCGTCATAAGAGGCCAGTTTAATGAAAGAAACTTCACATTGCCCAGGATAATACTTCATAAAGTCACTAACAAACATAAATGACCCATTCATAACACCAATGAAGACCGGGATATCATCCTTGTAGAAATCGTAAATTTTTGTAGCCATAGATTTAACTACAGCTTGGATTTCATTCTGAGATATAAAAGGCTTGAAGTATAAATCGTCTAGCTTTAGCAATTGTATTTGTCTTAATTAGTGCACAAAGATAGATAATTGATTGATGTAACCCATTTTTTGAATTATGATTTTAAGCAGGATTTCATTTTTAAATGTATTTTTGTCAGATATTTTTAAACTATGGATTATTTCTCGTCAAATTTTAAACTAGGCTTACTTGGTGGAGGTCAACTTGGTAAAATGCTTCTTAGTGAAACTAGAAAATTTGATATCTATACTAAAGTACTTGATCCAAGTAATGAGGCTCCTTGTAAAATTAGTGCCAACGAGTTTATTCAGGGAGACTTAATGGATTATGAAACGGTCTATAATTTTGGGAAAGATATTGATCTTCTAACTGTTGAAATTGAAAACATCAATATTGAAGCCTTGAAACAATTAGAATTAGAAGGCCTAAAAGTTTATCCTCAACCTGTTGTGCTTGAGACGATCCGAAATAAAGGGAGACAAAAACAATTTTATGATATTAATGACATCCCTAATGCTCCTTTCACAGTATACAATTCATTAACAGATTTAAAAGAAGCTATCAATAGTAAAATAGTTTCTCTTCCTTTTGTATGGAAATCTACTGAGTTTGGTTATGACGGGACAGGAGTTAAAATAGTTAGAAATAGTGAAGATTTAGCTTCACTGACAGATGTTGAATGTATCGCTGAAACGCTTGTTGATTTTGAGAATGAGTTAGCAGTAATAGTATCAAGAAATAGTCAAGGAGATATAAAAACATATCCAGTTGTAGAAATGGAATTTCATCCAGAGGCTAATCAAGTTGAGTATGTCATATGTCCGGCCAGAATATCAGATGATATAGCTAACAAAGCTCAAGAAACCGCAGAGAAGGTGGCCAAAGCATACAATCATGTTGGCTTATTAGCTGTTGAAATGTTTCAAACTAAAACTGATGAAATTTTAGTTAACGAAGTAGCACCCAGACCTCACAACTCTGGCCACTACTCTATTGAAGCGAGTTACACTTCTCAATTTGAACAACATATCAGAGCAATTCTTAATTTACCACTAGGATCTACAGAAAGTAAAGCTCCCGGAATAATGGTTAATTTGGTTGGAAGTGAAAATCACAATGGTGAAGTGTTTTATGAAAATATTGATAAAATCCTTAACCTAAAAGGGGTAACACCTCATATCTATGGTAAAAAAACAACACGCCCTTTCAGGAAAATGGGCCATGTAACTATTGTTAACGAAAATATTCAAACCGCAAGGGAAATTGCTAAAGAAGTCAAAGAAACTATAAACGTAATAAGTAAGTAATTATGAGCAAAGTTGGAATAATCATGGGAAGTAAAAGTGATCTTCCTGTTATGCAAGATGCTATCGAAATTTTGAAAGGATTTGATATTGAAATAGAAGTAGATATTGTATCAGCCCATAGGACTCCTGAGAAATTATTTGAGTACGGTAAATCTGCGCATCAAAGAGGAATCAATGTCATTATTGCTGGTGCTGGTGGTGCCGCTCACCTTCCTGGAATGGTTGCTTCCCTTTCACCACTACCTGTTATTGGAGTCCCTGTGAAAAGCTCAAACTCTATAGATGGATGGGATTCTGTTTTGTCTATTCTTCAAATGCCTGGAGGCGTCCCAGTTGCCACAGTTGCTTTAAATGGAGCAAAAAATGCCGGAATCTTAGCGGCCCAAATTATAGGCAGTTCGGACAAATGTGTTTTAGATAAAATTATAGCCTATAAAGAAGGCTTAAAGCTTAAAGTAGAAACCACTGCCAAAGATTTAAAATAATTGGTAATTATGAACATTTTAGATGTGCAATTTGAAGGGCCTTTTAATGCAGCACCCTTTAAAGCTATTAAAACTGAATTTTTCCTTCCATCAATTAAACGTGCTATTAAACAAGCCAAAGATGAAATAGAAAAAATCTGTTCAATTTCAGAAACTCCAAATTTCACTAACACAATTGAAGCCATGGAATTTTCTGGACTTCATTTAAGCAGGTTGTCCAGCTTATTTTTTAATTTGAATGCTGCTGAAACTAACCCAGATATTCAGAAAATTGCTCAAGAAATATCACCATTATTATCTGAGTTTTCAAACGATATTACCCTTAATCCAATCCTATTTAAAAGGATAAAAAATGTCTTTGAAAATCAAAGTGAATTTGACTTAAACAATGAACAACAAAGATTATTAGAAAAAAAATATAAATCCTTCGTTAGGAATGGATCAAACCTCAATGAGGATGACAAACTAAAACTTAGAGCTATTGATAAAGAACTAAGTCAATTAAGCCTGAAATTTGGTGAAAATGTATTAGCTGAGACTAACAATTTTGAATTGCACATAACTGACAAAAAAGATTTATCAGGTCTACCAGAATCAATAATTGAAGCCGCAAAAATTTTAGCTGAATCAAAGTCTAAAGAAGGATGGGTATTTACTCTAGATTATCCTAGCTACGTTCCTTTTATGACCTACTCTGATAATAGAGCATTAAGAAAACATTTAGCAATTGCAAATGGCAAAAAAGGATACCAAAACAATTCATACAATAATGAAGATATTGTATTTAGAATCTCAAAATTAAGACATCTAAGAGCGAATTTATTAGGGTATAAAAGTCATGCAGATTTTGTTTTAGAAGAACGTATGGCTAAAAACCCTGAACAGGTAAATTCTTTTCTAAATAATCTATTAGAAAAAGCAAAACCTGCTGCTGAAAGGCAACTTGAACAAATCAAAAATCTCGCATCAGAATTACATGATATAAAGGATTTCCAAAAATGGGATACTGCTTATTACAGTGAGAAATTAAAGCAGCAAAAATTTCAATTAAACGATGAACTTCTAAAGCCATACTTCATGCTTGAAAATGTGCTTGAAGGTGCTTTTAAAATTGCTCATATTCTTTACGATCTCAATTTTAAAAAACGATCTGATATTGATGTTTATCACGCAGACGTAACTTGTTATGAGGTCACTGATAATGATGGTAATTTTACAGCATTGTTTTACACTGATTTTTTCCCTAGACCTGGAAAAAGAAATGGGGCATGGATGACCTCTTACAAATCACAATTCGTAAAAGATGATGTAAACGAAAGACCTCACATTTCAATTGTTTGTAATTTCTCAAAACCTACAAAATCAAAACCATCATTACTTACCTTTAATGAAGTCACTACATTATTTCACGAATTTGGACATGCCCTACACGGTATGTTAGCTAATACTACTTATCCAAGTCTCTCTGGCACTAATGTTTCTTGGGATTTCGTTGAATTACCAAGTCAGATTATGGAAAATTGGTGTTTTGAGGAAGAAGCCCTAGCCTATTTTGCGAAACACTTTGAAAGCTCAGAAGCTATTCCAATGAACTTAGTTGATAAAATTAAAGAAGCATCTACATTTAATGAGGGCATTCAAACAGTTAGACAGATCAGTTTTGGCTTACTGGATATGCATTGGCATAGTTCACTTCCTGATGAAACAAAATCTTTAAAAACAATTGAGGATATTGCTTTTAGTTCAACTAAGCTATTAGCAGATGAATCTGACACCGCAATGAGTACCTCTTTTTCTCATATCTTTCAAGGTGGTTATTCTGCTGGTTATTATAGTTACAAATGGTCTGAAGTTCTTGACGCTGATGCTTTTGCTTATTTTAAATCATCTGGTATTTTCAATAAAACCATAGCAAACCAATTCAAAAATTTCATATTATCTAAGGGAAATACAGAAGACCCAGAGCATTTGTATTTAAAATTTAGAGGAAGAAAAGCAGACACTAAAGCTTTGATTAAAAGATCTGGATTAGAGGTTTAAAACTTATTTATCTATTTATATAAAAGGACAGTAAGGTCAATAACCAAAATATTGGTAAACTTTCTACAAAAAATGCGGTGTAAAGTCTTGATTTCTTGTTACTGTACATCAAGATGGTAGTCATTGTTATCATAACAAAAATAATTGCTATTATTAAATGCTTGTAGTTTGTAACATTGATTATACTTAATGCTATTATTACTAATGTCAGCCAAACAGAAAGTTGTTTGGTTCCTTTAACTCCTATGAGTTGAGGTATTGTTCCTAAGTTAGGGTTATCATTTTTTAAGTCTCTTAACTCAAATGGAAGCATGAATAATAAAATAAATAAAAACCTATTAAGTATACCTATATAATTGTTAAAGCTTATATCTTTATTCAAATGGTAAAGAGGTAATACATAGGTAACTGTTGCCCAAACTATAGCTATTATGTATACTTTAACACCATGAATATTTCGAAGGTTCTCTTTTCTTTTATTATGATTTGGAAATAAAGGTAATGCATAAATCAAAGTCAATATAAACATTGTAAAAATCAAAAACTTGATTGAATTTTTTAATTCCAAGAAATAATAAAACATTGCTATAGTTGACACAAGTGATAAAATTTGAATCCACTTTAAAGCTCGTGTTAAGGACCTATGATGAAATTTAGCTACCCCAAAAAATTTGACAAAATTATACCCTGAAATGGTTGCATAAAAAATAAAATACAAGAGATTTTCGTTGTAATCTATTCCCAGTTCAATAAATGAAATCCATGTCAACGCATAACAAGAAAGTGCCACATGAATACTACCATTGATATATAAATCTGATATTTTTTTGATTAAATTCACATTCAAAAATAATTAAACTGTTAATAACCTTAATTTAAAGTTGAAAAGTTTTATTATTGATTTGAAAACATGCTTTTTAATTAACTATTTTTGCAAAAAAAGAGTTATTAAAATGAATACAAATTCCTTTTCGAGCAGACATATTGGGGTTAATACAGTTGAGGCAAATGCTATGTTAGAAGCCATTGGTTTAGATTCAATTGACCAATTAATTCATGAAACTTTACCGGACGGAATTAAACTTGAAAAAGAATTGCAATTAGATAATGCTATGAGTGAACATGAATATCTTGAGCATATTCATGCCTTATCAGAACTCAATCAAATTTTTAAATCATACATTGGACTTGGTTACCACCCAAGTATACTACCTGCTGTCATTCAACGTAATATTCTTGAAAACCCAGGTTGGTATACAGCTTACACCCCATATCAAGCAGAAATAGCTCAGGGACGTTTAGAAGCGCTTTTGAATTTCCAGACTATGATCACTGATCTTACGGGAATGGAATTAGCTAATGCCTCCCTTTTGGATGAAGGAACTGCTGCTGCTGAGGCCATGAGTTTAATGTTTGCAGTTAGAACAAGAAATCAGAAAAAACAGGGCATAAATAAATTTTTTGTTTCTCATAAAATATTACCACAAACAGTTGCCGTACTTCAAACTAGAGCTAAGCCAATTGGAGTAGAAATTATCTGTGGAAATGAAAATGAATTCTCTCTAAATGAAGATTTTTTTGGAGCAATTTATCAATATACGGGTAAACACGGAGGGATTTCTAATTTGACACAGTTAATTGAAATTGCGAATGCTTTAGAAATTAAAATTGCTGTTTGTGCTGAACTTTTAAGTTTAACGCTATTAGAGGCTCCTGGGTACTTTGGAGCAGATGTAGTTGTGGGAACCACGCAAAGATTTGGAATTCCAATGGGGTACGGTGGGCCACATGCGGCCTTCTTTGCTACTAGAGAGGCATACAAGCGTGACATCCCAGGTAGAATTATTGGAGTTTCCAAAGATGTTAACGGTAAACAAGCTTTAAGAATGGCTCTACAAACCAGAGAGCAACACATTAAAAGAGATCGAGCTACATCAAATATCTGTACTGCTCAAGTTCTTTTAGCAGTTATGGCAGGAATGTATGCTGTTTATCATGGTCCCAAAGGGCTAAAGTTTATTGCATCTAAAATAAATACGCAAACAAAATCGCTTTACAATGCTTTAAATTCTCTAGGCTTAACGATTAAAAACAACTCATTCTTTGATACACTTCATATAGAAGCTGATGTTAATAATATAAAACCCCTTGCTGAAGCTGAGAAAATAAACTTTTATTATCCAGATAATTCCTCTGTTGTAATTGCAATTAATGAAACCACCAATGAAGATGATTTGAAATCAATAATTACAATTTTTGAAAAAGCGACTCAAAAAACTGCTGATAAAAAAGAACCCTATTTTTCATCTTTACCTCAGCATCTTGAGAGACAGACTACCTATATGACTTCAGAGATATTTAACACATATCATTCAGAAACTGAGCTCATGAGATACATAAAAAGACTTGAAAGAAAAGATTTATCGTTAAATCATTCAATGATCTCATTAGGGTCATGTACAATGAAGCTTAATGCAGCTTCTGAAATGCTTCCTTTAAGTTGGCCAAAATGGGGTAATATACATCCTTTCGCTCCAAAAAATCAAACAGAAGGATATCATAAAGTTTTAAAAACTCTAGAAAACCAATTAACTGAAATTACTGGTTTTGCAGCCACATCTCTACAACCTAACTCTGGCGCTCAAGGAGAATATGCTGGTCTTATGGTTATTAAAGCTTACCATGAGTCTAGAGGTGAAGCCCACAGAAATATTTGTCTAATCCCCTCATCTGCACATGGTACAAATCCTGCTAGCGCTGTAATGGCTGGCATGAAGGTTGTTGTTACAAAAGCTACTGAAGAGGGTAATATAGATGTTCAAGATTTAAGAGAAAAGGCTGAAGCACATAAAGATAATTTGGCCGCTTTAATGGTTACTTATCCCTCAACACATGGTGTTTATGAATCTGACATCAAAGAAATTACACAAACAATTCATGATTTTGGTGGACAAGTTTACATGGATGGAGCTAACATGAATGCTCAAGTTGGTTTAACAAATCCTGGTAGAATTGGTGCTGATGTTTGTCATCTTAATCTTCATAAAACATTTGCCATACCTCATGGAGGGGGCGGTCCAGGAGTTGGTCCTATTTGTGTAGCTAAGCAATTGGTTCCATTTTTACCATCCAATCCGGTACAAGCAGTTGGAGGAGAATTAGCTATTGAAGCGATTTCTTCAGCACCTTTTGGATCAGCCTTAGCATGTTTAATTTCATATGGATATATTAAAATGCTTGGCGCAAAAGGGCTTAAATATTCTACTGAAATTGCAATTCTTAATGCTAACTATATTAAAGAACGTCTTAAAGGATATTTTGAAACTTTATATACAGGTGAATGCGGTAGAGCTGCTCACGAAATGATAATAGACTGCAGACCTTTTAAAGAAAAGGGTATCGAAGTAACCGATATTGCTAAACGTCTCATGGACTACGGGTTTCATGCCCCTACGGTTTCGTTTCCAGTTGCCGGCACTATGATGATTGAGCCTACAGAAAGCGAAAGTAAGGCAGAGATTGATAGATTTTGTGATGCTATGATTAGTATAAGAACAGAAATTGAAATTGTATCTAAAGAATTACCTAACAATCTTCTTAAAAATGCCCCACACACACTTGAAATGATTACGAGTAATGAATGGGATTTTCCTTATACTAGAGAAGAGGCTGCTTTTCCACTTGATTTTGTTAGAGATAATAAATTTTGGCCTTCAGTAAGAAGAGTAGATGACGCCTTTGGAGATAGGAACCTGATATGTTCATGTCCAAAAGTTGAAACGTATGCGTAAAAATAAAGGCCTCTTTTACAAGAGGTCTTTTTTATTTGTCTTCATTAATCATCCCTCACCCTTGGAATTTGATTTAACAAATTAGTTTTATACTTTTATCCGAATTAAATTCAGAACATGTCAGTAAAGATAATTGGAACAGGCAGCTATATCCCCTCTCAAATAATTCCTAATAAAAATTTTTTAAATCATAATTTTAAAAATGCTGATGGCTCATCTATTGATAATGACAATGAAACCATTATTGAAAAATTTGAAGCCATAACAGGAATTAGAGAACGAAGATATGCCTCTTCTAATTTAAATGCTTCTGATATTGGGTTTTTAGCAGCACAAAAAGCAATTGAAGATGCTGAAATTGACAAGGAATCTTTGGATTATATTATTGTTGCCCACAATTTTGGTGATGTAAAATACAACCATAATCAAAGCGATCTTCTTCCTAGTTTGTCATCTCGGATTAAACACCTTCTTAAAATTAAAAACCCTAAATGTGTGGCCTATGATATTTTGTTTGGTTGTCCAGGATGGGTTGAAGGAGTTATACAAGCTAATGCTTTCATAAAAGCAGGTTTAGCAAAAAATTGTTTGGTAATTGGTACTGAAACTCTCTCAAGAGTTGTTGACGCACACGATAGAGACGCCATGATTTTCTCTGATGGTGCTGGTGCTACAATCATTTCAAAAACTGATGAAGATGGAGGTATTTTAAGTCATGAAACTGCAACATTCTCTTATGACGAGGTGTATTATTTAGGGTTTGGAGAATCTTACAAAAAAAATAACGATGCCACCCGTTACATAAAAATGGAGGGCAGAAAAATTTATGAATTCGCATTGACCGAGGTTCCAAAAGCAATGAAAGCTTGCCTTGACAGTAGTGGTGAAGATATAAAAAATGTAAAAAAAATATTTATCCATCAGGCTAATGAAAAAATGGATGAAGCTATCTTAAAGCGTTTTTATAGACTTTTTAAAACACCAGCTCCTGACCATGTGATGCCTATGAGTATTCAAAAATTAGGAAATAGTTCTGTAGCGACTATACCTACATTATTTGATTTAGTCAAACAAAATCAATTAGAAGACCACGCGCTCAATAAAGGAGATATATATATTTTTGCTAGTGTTGGAGCAGGTATGCATATCAACGCGATTGTATATAAATATTAATTATGTACGAAAAATCATATCCCTCTAAAAGATTTAGAATAACGCTTAACTTTCTTAAAAAACACATTGCAACCAATTTATCAATTTTGGACCTAGGAGTTAATAATCCATTATCCGATTTGATGCGAAAAGAAGGTTATTTAGTAAGCAATACAAATGGTGAGGATTTAGATGAAGACAGATCCGTGATTTTAAACTCCCAGACTGAAGTAACAACGGCTTTTGAAATTTTAGAGCATCTCTTATCACCCTATGAAGTTCTTAAAAGTATTAAGTCAAATATTATTGTTTTAAGTATACCCTTAAGACTATGGTTTTCCAAAGCTTATAAAAGTAAAAGTGATCTAAGAGATAAACATTTTCACGAGTTTGAGGATTGGCAATTAGACTGGTTGTTAGAAAAGTCTGGATGGGAAATTATTGACCGTAAAAAATTCACTAATCCAACCAAAAAAATTGGAATTAGACCTCTATTAAGATTATTTATTCCCAGATATTACTTAGTCATTGCTAAAAGAAAATAATTAGACTTTGAAAATTTGTATTGTAATACCAGCTCATAATGAGGAATTGTATTTAGCAAAAACAGTTGAATCCTTGATTAATCAAAGCTTAAGACCTTTTAAGTTGGTGCTCGTTAATGACAATTCTACTGATACCACTGGTGAAATCATATCAAATTATGCAGATAACTATGAATGGATTGAAGCTATCAATCTTATTTCTGAGGACAAGCATATTCCAGGAAGTAAAATTGTTAATGCATTTTTAAAGGGGTTTGAAACTATTAAAACTGAATATGATATCATTTGTAAGTTTGATGCAGATTTAATTTTTGAAAAGAACTATTTATCTGCTATTGTTTCCCATTTTGATAACAATCCTAAACTTGGTATGGTGTCCGGTTTTTGCTACATTAAATCAAATGATAATTGGGTTTTAGAGGACGTAACTAATAAATCACATATTAGAGGAGCTTTAAAAGCATATCGTAGAGGTTGTTATAAAGAAATTGGTGGACTTAAACCAACAATAGGCTGGGATACTGTTGATGAATTATTGGCAAGTTATTATAATTGGGAGACACTAACAGATGATACGCTGCATGTCAAACATCTTAAAGTCACAGGAAAATCTTACAGCAAAGGCTCAAAAAAACTACAAGGTGAGGCTATGTATAAAATGAGAATGCATTTTATTTTAACATTTATCACCGGGATTAAAATGGCATTTAAAAAAAATAAATCTTCAATCATATTGGATTATATGATAGGCTATTTTAACGCTTTGACTAAAAATAAACCATACATTGTGGACCCTAGTCAGGGGAAATTTATAAGAAAAATACGCTGGAAAGGTATTTTTTCAAAATTATTTTAAGACTTCAGAAAGCGGTCTTCCAGTTGCCATATTTGGAAAACTAATTCCTAATAAACTTGAAATTGTTGGTGCAATATCAGGTATAACTGTTTTCTCATAAGTTTCGCCTTGTTTTATTCCTGCGCCAAAAAATAGCAACGGAACATGAGTATCATAATTAAAACCTGAACCGTGAGAAGAGCCTTTCTTACCGTAGGAAAGTGTCGCAGGATTTAGTACATAAACAACATCACCAGAAAATTTTTGATTATATCCATTTTGCACTAAGGCTTCGACACCAAAATTATACGAGGCTTCGTTTAATTGATTAGATGAAAAAACTCTATAAACCGAAGGATAATTGATTAGCTCATCAACTATTGCTTGTATGACATTTCTATAGTCAATTCCCTCTTTTAAGGCTGAAGATTTATTTATAAAAATCTGATTATTACTCATGTTTTTAATAAGGGTACTCACTCCAAATGTTTTTAAAAGAAAAAGGTCTAATTTGCTTTTCAAATCTTTAGCTTGGGAATAACCAGCTGGAACCTTATTATCTCTCAAATACTGCGGTACATCAACTGCTCCGTGATCTGCTGTTAGAAATAACGTATAATTACCAATACCCACTTTACGATCTAAAAAATTTAAAAACCTTTCTAATTCTTTATCTAACCTGATATAGGTGTCTTGAATTTCTTTAGAATTAACCCCAAATTTATGACCTACATAATCTGTTGAAGAAAAGCTTACTGTTAGAACATCTGTAAACTCATCTTCACCTAATGACTCGTTTTTAATTGTTTCAATTGCAAAATCAGCAACAATTGAATTTCCATAGGGAGTATTTTTTAAAATATCAAAATTTCCATTTAGTGGCGCTAACTTTTTTAAATCATATGGAAAGACGGCATTTTGTTTTGAAACGAAAGTATTTTCATAATTGTTTAGATCTTTACCACTTTCAGTATACTTCTCAATAGGGTAAAATGTATCCCATTCCTTTAAGTAGGATTCAATTTTATTAGAGTTATTAAATTCACTAACCCAGTCAGGAAGTTTATCCATGAAGTAAGAACTTGTAATCCACTTTCCTTCATCTTTACCAAAAAACCAATAGGCTGCGTCAGCTGTATGACCAATAGATAGTATAGAACCCCTATCCTTAATTGAAATTCCAATAGATTTTGAACGTCCTTGATGAAATAATTTATTTTCGTCAGCAAAAGTGGTAGACAGTAATCTATGTGGAGATCTTTTGCCATCTATTACATTTTCCACTCCTACGGAAACCACTGAATTATCAGAGGCACAATATACTTTCTTTGAATTAAATTTATCAAACCAATTATTAGCAATTATACCATGATAATTTGGTGTAGTTCCTGTATATATTGATGCATGTCCTGGTCCAGTATATGTAGGGATGTAATTAAAATGATTATTCTTACAATTAAAACCTTCGTTTTGTAGACGTTTAAAACCACCTTCTCCAAATTTTGAATTGAATCTTGTCAGATAATCAAATCGCATTTGATCTACTACAATTCCAACAACCAATTTAGGCTTATTATTAATTTGAGGTTTTTGAGACTTATTATACTGAAAAGCATAAGAAGAAGTGACAAAAATTAAAACAAAAGAAATTATTGAAAAAAGCTTATTCATATCCAAAATTAAGTTTCGCAAAAATAAGGAATCCATACAACCAAAGCGTAAATTAAAGTTAAATAACACAATGATTTTTATAAATTAGCATTATAAATAAAGCTATGAAATACCTTTCCAATATTGGCGCCTATTTTTTAATGATCAAAGAAATGTTTAACAAACCCACTAAGTGGTCTGTAATGAAAACTTTGATTTTAAAAGATATTGACGACCTTATTATCAATTCTATAGGAATTGTATCTTTTATTTCATTTTTTGTGGGTGGCGTTATTACTATCCAAACAGCTTTAAATATTTCAAATCCTTTGATTCCAAAATATCTTGTAGGTTTTGCAACACGTCAATCCGTTATATTGGAGTTTGCCCCAACATTTATTTCTGTAATTATGGCAGGAAAAGTAGGTTCTTTCATAACATCAAGTATTGGAACCATGAGAGTTACTGAGCAAATTGATGCTCTAGAAGTTATGGGAATTAATTCAATCAATTATTTAGTTTTTCCTAAGTTAGTTGCTTTAATGCTATATCCATTTGTAATATCGGTTGCCATATTTTTAGGAATTATAGGAGGAATGGCTGCATGTGTTGTTGGAGGGTTTAGTTCTATTGATGATTACATATTGGGGATTCAAACCGATTTTATCCCATTTCACATTACCTATGCTTTCATAAAAACTTTTGTATTTGCTTTCTTACTTGCAACTATACCCTCATTCTTCGGTTATTATATGAAAGGAGGCGCACTTGAAGTTGGAAAGGCTAGCACCACTTCATTTGTATGGACTAGTGTTGTAATAATTTTACTAAATTATATTTTAACTCAAATGCTTCTTAGCTGATGATTCAAGTTACAGACATCAAAAAATCCTTTGGAGAAACTAATGTTTTGAAAGGAATTTCAACAACTTTCGATAAAGGCAAAACAAATCTAATCATTGGTCAAAGTGGCTCTGGGAAAACTGTTTTTCTTAAATGTTTACTGGGTTTGATGAATCCTGATTCAGGAACAATTGCCTACAACAACAATACATATACGACACTTAACATAGATCAAAAAAGGGAATTACGATCAAAAATGGGAATGGTATTCCAAGGCAGTGCTTTATTTGATTCCATGACCATACTTGAAAATGTAATGTTTCCGTTAAGAATGTTCACCAAACTAAGCACAAAAGAAATGGAAGCCAAGGCAGATGTTGTTTTAAAAAGAGTAAATCTTAATGATGCGCATTATAAATTTCCCAGTGAAGCCTCAGGAGGGATGCAAAAACGTGTTGCTATTGCTAGAGCTATTGTAAATAACCCAAAATATTTATTTTGTGACGAACCTAACTCAGGATTGGATCCAAAAACAGCTATAGTTATTGACACCCTAATTAATGAGATTACTAATGAATTTAATATTACCACAGTAATCAATACTCATGATATGAATTCAGTTATGGAAATAGGTGAAAAAATACTTTTTTTAAAAGATGGTCATAAAGCATGGGAAGGGACTAAAAAAAATATTTTTAAAACAGACAATTCAGATGTCACAGACTTTGTATACTCCTCTAAACTATTCAAGAAGGTCAGAAAAATGTATATTAATGACTAAGTAACTTAGTTATTAATTTACAATCAACGTATCTAGTTTTAATTTGAATTTTAACCAATTCTTTAGCTTATTTTTTTGAATAAGCCTCTTATCTGTATCAATAAGTGAGTCATTCCAATTGACCTTAAAAACAATCAAGGTATCAACAGTTTCAAAATCATAAGAAATTTCTTTAGCATAGGTAAATGAGGCTATTTCTGGATAGTTTATTCTCACCTCTTGTGCAACATTTAAAATTGGAATTTGGTGTCGTTCTAATATCTTTAAATTTAACACTCTGCTTTTAAGCAGTTCAATTTGTTGTCTATGGGATAATAAGTCCAAGGAATCTCTGGAGCGCAATTCTTCCATGTACTCTAAATTATTGACTCCCTCATACTGATTAACTTCTAAAATGGTATTTTTCAAAGCAGGATATGAGAAAAGTCTGTTAGTTAAAATTGAAATTGTTTGCTCAGGAATAATATCTGAACCCAATGTAGTTAATTCTATTTTAGAAGGGCCATCAACACTATAGATATACTGGGCATTATCTGCAATATATTTTTCATGTGGCAGTCCTTTTAATTCACTTTTAATAAATGCTTTGGCATCAATTTTAAAACGACTTTCTTTGACTACGCTCCAAAAAGTTATTCCTGCAGGAATCATTACAATAAGTGCTAAAAGAGAAGCCAATTGAGCAATACGTTTTCTTTTTTTAGAATTCACATAACGAATCATTGGAAAACGCAATAGCTTAAGCACCAAAAATGTAGCTAAAGCAATAAAGATGGTGTTGATAGAAAATAAATACATAGCCCCTCTAAAAAACTTCCAATTGGCCGTGGCTAGACCATAACCTGCAGTACATAATGGAGGCATTAAAGCTGTGGCTATCGCAACTCCAAAAATAACGGATGCTATTGTCCCTTTTTTAGTTCTTGCTATAATTAACGCTGATCCGCCAAAAAAAGCAATTAAAACATCTCTTATATCAGGTTTAACACGCCCTAATAGCTCAGAATTTTCCTCACTCAATGGAAATAAAGCAAAAAACAAGTAAGCAGTAATCAAACTCAGGGCAATCATTGTTCCTAAGTTTATTAATGACTTCTTTAACGTATCAATATCATTGATAGCTATAGACATTCCTACACCCAAAATAGGACCCATTAACGGGGAAATTAACATGGCTCCAATAACTACTGCTGTTGAATTGGCATTTAATCCAATAGATGCCACAAAAATGGAACAGACCAGAATCCATGCGGTAGCTCCTCTAAATGCAATATCACTTTTAATAGCATCTATTGTAGCTTCGCGGTCAGTATCCTCTCTAAAATCAAGTAAATCTTTGATGTAAGTCTTAGTGCTTAACCAAAGCCCTTTGGCATCCTGTTTAACGGCCTCTTTAGATTGCTCTACTTTTTGGTCTTCTGTTTGTTCTTCAGAAAAATTAAATTTAGTTTCTTCCATAGTAATCTATTTTACTAATTCAACTTCTATATTGGGATGAAATAGATAACGCTTACCCGATTCTAAATCTTTACAAACCACTCTTTTAGTTTTTTTGCCTTCTTTAACAAATTTACGCTTTTTATCAACTGTAAAAATAGAGCCATTTTCAATTTGGAATACAAATTTTTTTGAAGGATTTAATATTTCACCTTTAAGTAAAAGCGACAATTGATGGTTACTATCTATAGATGCTTTGGGATTTTTAAAGTGATTTGCTATTAATGGCAACAGTTTTGTATTAAAAACACAATCATTAATCAATGGCAACATCAACATCTTATAGTTTAGTTTCCACTCAGTCCCATGAGGTTTAACAGTTCTCCCATACTTTAAAAACGTAACTAAATGAGCTATCTCATGAAGTAATGTTAATAAAAATGCCTCAGGCTTAAGATTATTATTAAGAGATATTTTATGATTTCCATTAGAATAACGTCTATAGTCTCCATAACAGGTCTTTCTCTGTTTCTTAATTTCAATTTTAAAAGGCACTGAAATACCTGCTATTACAGAAAAAACGTAATCACTACTTTGTGATGGTAAAAAAGATTTTATGTGGGAATGATTAACCATCATATATGATTATTCAAAAATTCTTGAACCTCAGCCATTGTTTTAAAAGTAACATCGGCTTTTGAAATTAAAGTATTATTTACATCTCGTTCTGAATAACCAATGGTAAAAAAACCTCCATTTTTCGCTGCTGTCACACCAGTTAATGTATCTTCTACAACCACACATTCATCAATATTAAAACCCATTGTTTCTGCAGCCCAGATAAAAACCCCAGGATCTGGCTTCCACTTTTGAATTCCATAACAGCTAAACATTTTGTTTTCAAAATGACTAATTAAACCTGTGAGTGATAGGTTTAATTTTATTTTATGTTCTGGACCGCTAGAAGCTACACAAAAAGGAACTTTTAGTTGTTCGACTAATGTTTTTACACCTTCTACTGCTTGTATATCTTTTTTAAAAGCCAATGCTGTTTGAGCTCTGTAGTTTTTTTCAAAATCATTTGGCAATGCCGATTGTATTCGTGCCTCAATAATCTCTAAACATAAATTCATTGACTTACCACGAAACATTTCTAAAGCTTCATCATAATTTAATTTGGCACCAAACGTATTAGCCATATCTACCAAAACGGTATTACTTATGATTTCGCTATCTACTAGTACACCATCACAGTCAAAAATGACACATTTAAACTTTCTAGAATTCATATTATAGTGTTAAGGGGTAGTGCTTGATACCTGTATTAACTTACCATTGAAAAACTTTTTTCCATTAATGGTGAAATCATATATATATCCTGCCATTTCAATAGGTTTTAAAGGTGCTTCATACCCCGGAAATGCCTCCTCTAACATTTCTGTTTGAACTGCACCAATTGCTAACACATTAAAAGCTATATTTTGTGATTTATATTCTTCAGCTAATAATTCGGTTAAAGTTATTACTGCTCCTTTACTAGAACTGTATGCTGATAGACCAGGAAATTTCATACTGCCCTGAACACCACCCATTGAACTTATTGTAACCACATGGGCTTTATCAGTAAAATACGGTATGCAAGTTCTAATCATTTCACTAACTCCATAAACGTTGGTTCTATAAACTTTATCAAAATCACCAATAGTCGTTTCATGAAATGGCTTATTGATTAAGCACCCCGCATTATTAATTAAATAGTCAACATTACCATTCCAAGTTTCTAAAATAAATGTGCCCACCTTTGAATAGGCTGTACTATCCAATAAATCGAATGGCATAGAAGTTACTTGGGACAAATTTTCTTCTTCTGTTTTTGAAGTATTTCGCGAAAGTGCTAGGACATTATATCCTGCTTTTGAAAACAATTTGACTAACTCAAATCCAATCCCTCTGCTTGTTCCTGTTATAATAATATTATTCATTGAGATAAATTTCTTTGTTTTTAGAATTACTCATTTTATGAATCACCCTGGTAAATCCTGATACAATTTCAGCCATATGTTTGTAATCTAATAATTGAGACTCATCACCTACTTGATGGTAAAATTCAAAATTAGTAAAATCAAAAGTAGAGATAGTTTGTGATGGTATACTAAATTCCTGATAAAAAGGAAAATTATCAGACCTTTGAAAAAGCTGATAAGATTTAGCTTGTGGAAGAAATCCTACTAAATTTTGTCCAGAATATTCATTAATCAATTGCGCCATATTAGAATTTTCGTAGCCTGTTAAATACGTTTTATAATTTTTATCAACCATTGGTACTCCAATCATTTCGAAATTCAATACAGTGTATATATTTGTGCCTTGATTCTTTAATTCTTTAGCTAAATATTTTGACCCTAATAAACCCATTTCCTCTGCAGAAAACAACACAAATAACAAGGACCTTTTGTTAGATTTACGCTCTGCAAAATAACGAGCTAAGCTCATAACGGCAGCAGTCCCGGAGGCATTATCATTGGCCCCGTTAGCTATAGTATCATTTGTATTAGATTGTATTCTTCCTATATGGTCATAGTGCGCACCAACAACAATAATCTCCTTTTGTAAATCTGGATCTACTCCTTTAACGTATCCAACCACATTGTATGCATTTAATTTTTTTAATTTAAATGCATCTTTAAAATGTTGTCTGTAATTATCAAAGTATGGAAGAACGCCATTTGTATTGAAATAATCTTCAATATACTTTGCTGCCATTTCTATACCTTTTGTTCCTGTTTTTCTTCCGTTTAATTTATCTGAAGCTAGGTATGTGACTGTTTTTTCTAAATCTTTGGATAAATCTTGAATTCCAATAGCTTTTTGGGCATAACTAACATGAGTTAATAAGAATAGTAATATTAAAAAATTTTTCATTAGAAATAATTAATAGTTAATATAAAAAAAAATCCTGCACAGGGCAGGATTTAATATTTAGATTGTAATGTTTATACAAACATTGTTACTGGATTTTCAACATATGCCTTAAGTGTTTGAAGGAATTGAGCTCCCGTAGCACCATCTACAGTTCTGTGATCACAAGCTAAAGTCAATTTCATAGTATTTCCAACTACAATTTGACCTTCTTTAACAACAGGTTTTTGAACTATTGCTCCAACTGACAGAATTGCAGAATTAGGTTGATTAATAATTGATGTGAAACTTTCAATTCCAAACATTCCTAAATTAGAAATTGTAAAGGTACTACCTTCCATCTCTTGAGGAGTCAATTTTTTATTTCTTGCTCTACCAGCAAAATCTTTTACTGCGGCATTAATTTGGGTTAATTTTTGTTCATCGGCAAATTTAAGAACTGGAACTACTAAGCCATCTTCAACAGCAACAGCCACCCCAATATGAACATGATGATTTAATTGCATTTTGTCATCAAACCATCTCGAATTTACTTGCGGATGCTTTTTCAAGGCTAAAGCACAAGCTTTAACTATCATATCGTTAAAAGAAACTTTGGTTTCCAAAACTGCATTAATTTGCTTTCTTGAAGCAATAGCAACATCCATATCAAACTCCACATTTAAATAATAATGAGGAGCAGAAAACTTGGACTCAGACAAACGCTTCGCAATTACTTTTCGCATTTGTGAATTCTTAATGTCCTCTGTTAATTCTTGACCAGAAACTAATACAGGAGTGACTGAACCTCCTTTTGAATCTGAAGCAGAAAATTTATAGGCATCAATATCTCTTTTAATAATTCTTCCATTCTCACCACTACCTGAAACCGTACTTAAATCAATACCTTTTTCTTCGGCCATTTTCTTTGCCAATGGTGAAACAAAGAAGCGATCTTTTGGTATATTAACGTTATTATTAACAGCGGGTTTAACCTCTTCAGGTTTCGATTCTTTAACCTCTTCTTTTGAGGACTTAGTAGATTCTGAAACTGGTGCATCTGGAACAAATCCAGTGGCTAATGTTGAAACATCTGTTCCTGAAGGCCCAATTATTGCCAACAACGAATCAACTTTAGCGGATTCTCCTTCTTGAAGTCCAACATACAAAAGTGTACCTGATTGGAAGGACTCAAACTCCATTGTAGCTTTATCAGTTTCAATCTCTGCTAAAATATCCCCCTCTTCAACAGCATCACCAACTTGTTTTAACCAAGTTGCCACAGTACCCTCCTCCATGGTATCACTTAATCTAGGCATAGTAACTACTGTTACCCCTTCTGGAATTTCTATAGCAGTGGTTGCAGTAGCTTCTGTTTCAGTATTCTCTTCTGAGGATGCTTCTTCGCTGGGCACTTCTTCAGCACCACTTAAAAATGCAGAGATGTCTTCACCATCTTCACCAATTATAGCCAATAAAGCGTCAACCTTAGTAGTTTCTCCTTCTTGAACACCAATATGAAGCAATGTCCCTTCATGAAATGATTCAAACTCCATTGTAGCCTTATCAGTCTCAATTTCAGCTAAAATATCACCTTCTTGTACTTTATCTCCAACTTGCTTTAACCAAGATGCAACCGTACCTTCTTCCATGGTATCACTCAAACGAGGCATTGTAATTACTTCTGCCATGACTTATAATTTATGTTGTAAAAATGGATAATCTTTTTGTTCGTATACTGCGTCGTACATTACACTTTTCTCAGGATATGGAGAATTTTCAGCAAATTCTTCACACTCTTTAACTTGCGCTTTAACACGGCTATCAATTTCTTTTATCTGATCTTCAGAAGCATACTGTTTCTCCAATAAAATGTCTTTAACTTGAGTAATTGGATCAATTTTCTTGTACTCTTCTACTTCTTCTTTTGTTCTATAATGCTGCGCATCACTCATAGAGTGACCTCTATAACGGTAAGTTTTCATCTCTAAGAATGTCGGACCGTCACCTCTTCTAGCTCTTTCTAGGGCTTCATGAACGGCTTCTGCAACTTTAATTGGATTCATTCCGTCTACTGGACCACTTGGCATTTCATAACCAAGACCTAGTTTCCAAACATCTTGATGGTTCGCAGTACGCTCAACAGAAGTTCCCATGGCGTAACCATTATTTTCACAAATAAAAATTACTGGAAGTTTCCAGAGCATTGCTAAATTAAAAGTCTCGTGAAGAGAACCTTGTCTTGCTGCTCCATCACCAAAACAACATAGAGTTACTGCATCACTTCCATGATATTTGTCACCAAAAGCAATTCCAGCTCCTAAAGGTATTTGTCCTCCTACAATACCATGACCTCCATAAAAACGGTGTTCTTTAGAGAAAATATGCATTGAGCCACCTAATCCTTGAGATGTCCCAGTAGCTTTACCATAAAGTTCTGCCATTACACGTTTTGGATCCACACCCATTCCAATTGGCTGAACGTGGTTACGGTATGCAGTAATCATTTTATCTTTAGTTAAATCCATGGCATGTAATGCCCCAGCTAAAACTGCTTCTTGACCATTATACAAGTGTAAGAACCCTCTTACCTTTTGCTGAATGTAAACAGCAGCCAACTTATCTTCAAACTTTCTCCAAAATAGCATGTCTTCATACCACTTTAAATAGACCTCTTTGGTGATTTTTTGCATTTCAACGTTATTTTTAAAAACGAGCCACAAAAATACTATTTTGAATTTAATGCTAAAAATCTATTTGCATAAAAATTCATTGGTTTTTACAGTGCAGAATTATCAAAAATAAGAGGTAACAAATTTTTTAATGAATCTGACTTCATGATAGGTCCCTCCTCACCCATAAAATAAATCTCGATAGGCGATTGTTGTTTAATTTCATACTCTGAAATTGCTTGTCTGCATGCACCACAAGGTGGTATTGGAGCATCGGTGATTTTATTTATGGAACCCGCTATAATGCACATTTTTTGAATCTTAGCACCTGGATATTGAGCACCAACATAATAAATTGCGGTGCGCTCTGCACATGATCCCGATGGAAATGATGCGTTTTCTTGATTATTCCCAGTTACAATTTTACCGTTATCTAAAAGCATAGCAACACCAACAAGAAATGATGAATAAGGCGCATAAGCCTGTAACCTTATTTGTCTGGCATGACTCACAAGATGCCTAACATCTTTCGGAAGATCTGATTCAGTGTCATATTTCGTAAAAGTTGCCGGTATTTGAATTTGTGATTGCCCCATAAAAAAAACTACTGCAATAAATGTACAATAGTTTTATGATATTTGAATATGTATAATTAATACTCTAGATAAGTACCTTCTCCAAAATTAAATGATAATGAGAAACGGATAGTACCCTCTAAAGGACTTTGGAAATTTTTAGCCGTTGAAAATAAATAAGATAAATCTACATTAATGGTTGAAAATTTAAACCCTGCACCAAGTGCTAAGAATTTTCTAGCCCCTTTATCATCAGCTTCATTAAAATATCCCAAACGCAATCCAAAAGAGTCTTGGTACACGTATTCAGCTCCCACTGCCCAGGTAAACTCTCTTAATTCTTCACTAAACCCTCCCGGTGCATCACCGAAGGATTGAAAAACCCCTTTAAAAAAGCTAACATCATTAGTTTGTCCTGAATAGATAATATTTTCGTTTACTACACCTAGAAGTTGATCAACATCCTCTGTGTAAACCCCATCATTGTCTACATCATTATATTCATACTCATTACCTAAAATTGGTGGTGTAGGCACTAAAAGCTTGGCTACCTCAGCAGTAACTTTCAATTTATTGTACTGGTCAAAAATAAAATCAAATCCTCCTCCTAATCGAAGCATGGTTGGTAAAAAATCGCCATCATCATCTGCGCCATCATCGTATTTCATTTTAGGTCCTAAGTTTTGAATGGCAAAACCTCCACGCCATTTTCCGTTAAAATCGTTATAAGCTTGCTCTTCACTTTGATAAAACCCAGAGATATCAACAGCTACAGAATTACCAGCTGAAGCATCTGTAGTTTGATCAATTTTTAAATCAGAGCGTAAATATCTAAGGGCTACACCCATAGCATACTGATCTGAGAGACGCAATGAATATGAAGCGTCTATAGTCATCTCGTTGGGCTTAACTACCAATGGTACATCCTCTGGACGCTCTAGTAAATCAATTTCACCAAGGCTAAAATATCTAAAACTTACACCAAATGCACTTCTATCATTAATTCTATTGTAATAAGATAAGTTTCCTAAAAAAATATCATTAACCAGACTAGATAAATATGGCGTATAACTTACACCTATTCCTGATTTAGTCTCTGAAAATGCATATTTTGATGGATTCCATTGTTGTGAATAGGCATCAACAGAAGTAGCTACTCCCATGTCTCCCATACCAGCCGCTCTTGCATCCGAAGCAATTAGCACAAAAGGCACAGCAGTTGTTATTACTCTAGAATCATTAGGGTTTGGTATTATAACCGTTGGATTATCTTGGGCAAAATTTGTTTTAGTAAATGCTAACAAACAGATACTTAATACTATTAATTTCTTCATCAGTTTTTCATTATGATTTCTCAACCTGCATCGCAAATATAAATTATAATTACAGGATTACAAGTTTTTCAATTTTTACAACTTGTTTATTTAAACGTTGGGATTTTACTTTTAGTTTATACACATAGGTACCTTTTCCTACTTTTTCACCAAAATCGTCGGATCCGTCCCAAATAACATCTCTCGAAAGTGAGTTAGAACCATAAATACCAGAAGAGGATACCCCGCGTAATGTTCTCACTAATTTTCCAGAAACCGTAAATATTTGAACCATTATATCTAAAGGATCTGAGCTATTATGATTAAACCAAAACTCTGTGTAGCTAACAAAAGGATTGGGATAATTAAGTACATTTTTAACCACTAGAGACTCTTTTTCATTATAAACTACAAATTGAATTTCTGAGGTTACTACGTTGTTATACACATCAAATGCACGCACAGAAATGGTGTGAAGCCCTGGCTCAAGATCTCTTAAATTATAAACTACTTCGCCATTGGTGAAATCATCTGGATTTGCTACATAGTAATTGTTTAAAACAATAGGATTGGATTGATTGCCGTCTAAAACCCCAGAAATATCATGCCCTACACCACTTGAAGTATTGATCCCATTTTCATCAAATAATCTTACAATTAATGTGGGACTACTATTGGTTATTCCACCAGACACAAAACTCTCATCATTCATAAAAAGTTGCATCGTTGGCGGCGTATTATCGTCTTCGGCATTGGTATTTAGTCCCCCAATTAACAAATCATTACTATATCCCGTTTTATCTTTTAAAACCGCAGTTTCTTTGGCATAAAAACTCACTTTTCCATTTGAAGTATTAAAATTTATATCCTTAGGCACAACAAAACTCACATTAAAAAGCCCATTATTAACCGATGCTTTCCCATTAAAAACCACCTCTCCTTGCGTTTCAAAATCCATAGTTATTAGCTGACCTTCTAAAGGGTGGCCTTTGTCATATCTAGCATTGTCATTCCCAAGTGTAGTTCTAGAAATATTTTTATCGAAAACAGTTACAATAACCTCACCAGAGTAGTCAGTAATTAATAACCCATTTTCATCTTGTATTTCTCCAGTTAATTTAACTTTATCAAGTGCTTTAATTGTATTATTTGAGGTGTCAATTGGCAAATCATTGAGTGTAGTAAGTTCTATTTTAGGTTGGGGAATAGCTAACTTCATAGCTGGGTCTCCAATAAAAAACACCAATAACTTTTGAACTGTGCCTAACTCATTTTTAGTTTTTGTTAGCACTTCAGCAATTGATAAATTTTTACCGACAGATTCATCAAATAAATTTTCTGTTAACTTCTCGTTTAATGTCACCCCAACGTTTACGTAAATTTGTCTCGTTGTGGTAATTAAACCCACAGCCCCCCCTTTTGGATTCCAATAGACATATTCTCCTGCAGTTTCTCTAAGTGGATCATCAAATTTTGTAAACTCACAAGTTACTGTTATGAAACAATTATAGCGGTTGGTATTCTTTAAATTCTGAGCATCAAATTTATCAAAAACACGTTCTGATGCCAAACCGTCTTCACCACCATGTCCAAAATAATTAATTACTATTGCCCCTTCGTCTAAACGGTCAAAAAAATCTGACTTAGCTTTCGGATAACGCTCACCAGCTGAAGTAGACTCCTGAAGATAGGCATCTGTATGAATCTTAACCGCGTTCATATAAGGTCTATAGTTAGTTACTTGAGTAGCAGACGCATCAGTGGTTTCTTGAAGTACCTTTTCCCAATCTTCATCAACATCATCTGATACAATTAGGTAATTATTTCGCCACTTCCCATAAGATTTTTCATCATAATAATCAGCGATCTTATCTACTAGCTCTCTAGCTTTAATTGGGGAATCTGCAATGATTCTTCCAACAGCCAAATCAGAGTCACCTATAAAATCATCTAAATTGCCCTCATCGGCATCCAACTGGGCAAAAAATTCATCGGAAATAAATGAAAAAGACAAACTAAAACTCTCTAAAGAGTTCCATATTGGAACATAATTGGTGTTATTTCTTATTCTGCTTTTATAATCAAATGAGGCATCTCCAAACAAACACAAATATTTCAATCTATCTTGATTACTATTTGCATTATCATACACATACTTCACAAAATTTCTTATGGCACCAACATCTTGTTGTCCACTACTGAATTCTGTATAGATCTCATCCAGAGTCACAACCTTAACATTTAAGTTATTTTGATTCCTATTAATCTGTGCTAGTCTGTTAGCTTGAGATAAAAACACAGCAGGGGTTATTATCATATAATCAATGGAAGTATTTTGACCTGAAGCACTTTTAAAAATTGTTCCTTTCAAATTTTGATTAGCGATCTTTCCTGACTGAGCGTTGTCTGGGCTTAAGTAACTTAATGACGACACCAAAATATACTGCCTCGTTTCATTTTCTGAAACATTAAAACTAAAATTATCTGCGTTATCTGTATTTAATAATGCCCTGGCATTAAAGCGATCCGTAATGTCCCAAACTTCAGATACGGATTGTGACTGAGATATATTATACTGAACAATATTTGACCCGTTATTAAAATGAGACCTGTCAAATAACAAAGTTTGGTTATTAAATTTCAAATCACATACTCCAGAAACACTAATATAGTCTACAAAAGCAGTAGAATTAGGCAACCCCTTGTTGTCATAATTTAACTTAACACTCAGCTGTTGTCCATTTACTTTAGATGTTGTATTTAACTGTGAAGCCGATGCTAAATTCCCTTTCGAAGTAGCTGAAAAATTCATTGAGCCTAATACTGATCCATTTAACTCAACCGTCATGGATGAAGTGGCTTGAGATACCGCTGCACCGTGAACACTTACATTAACAGGTTCTTGAGTTATTAAATTTGTAAATTCAAAATCGAAGGTTTTTTCGTTTTCAAAATCAAAACGATCACCAAACCAACGTCTTCCCATTTTAGCAATATTGTATTCATCAATTTCATGAAATTTATAATCCATATAATTATCCACAATAAGACTCGGGGATTCGTTGCTCAATTCCAATTCAGTAATTCGTTTTCCTTCAGAAGAACCTATTTTTATGTAATAGTAAATTTGATCTGAATATGGGTTTATATGCGAATTATTGGCTTTATTAAAGACGCCTTTACCCAAACCATAAAACAACAAATAATCACCAGAATTAAACACACCATCAGCGCCATCAAAAACCTTGATAGCAACTTCAGGCATATCATAAAATCTATTATCACTGTTTTTTAATGGTAATGCATCACCACCAAAGCCAAACAACTGAATTGATGATGAATTTAAATTTGAAGTATTAACCCCCAATGACTTAAGAAAACCCTGGTCAATCTTATAAATCCCTGTTTCATTAATAGAAAAACGATACCAATCACCATCAGTCATCACAGAATTATAGATACCTCTATTAGAAGTATTTTGGTTTTGATTAGAAGCTCTAGAAACTTCTATTGAATTTAAACTAGCCGTTTCAATATTAAAAGTAGTCACCCTTTGGTATATACCATTATTAAAAATGATTGGATTAAACTCTATATACCAATGGGAATTTGAACCTCTAATTTTAAAATTATGACGCTCAGAAATTAGTGCCAAATTGAGATCTAAAAGGTCTTCTTTAGCAATAACTTCATAATTAATTACCCTTAATTTAGAATTGGTATTAAGTAGTGATTTATCATATCTCGCTTTAAATTTAATGCCATTATTAGGAGAGAACTCAAAATTTGCTGAATTAAAAGCAGGTAAATTGTAACTTTCAAAAGTATTAGCTAAGCTGTAATCATCAATCCAATTAATTTTAACATCATTGATTTGGGAAAAAGCGAAAGAGCTAATAAAAAATAAGATTGTACTTAATTTCTTCATATTAAGTGTAACGAAAAACTTTTTTCAAAAGTATTCAAAGTTTAAAAAACAAAAACAATATTATAAACTTAAAAACGTTTTGATTTATAATTGTATGAATTGAGCAGTTTTTTGCGATTATCTGCACATTATTTAAGATTAAATGCACAAAAATGGGTTTTTTAATTATCAAAAATAATTGTTGATTTATCCATATTTGTTATATTGCACCACGAATTTAGTTTTTTTAAATAGGAAATATGAAAAGCATATTTAAACCAAATCTTTTATTGATTTTATCAATAACCCTTATTGTTGCTAGTTGCAGCAAATCCTCTAAGTCATCGAATGTGTCTTCTACTACTGGGTGGCAGATTAATGACAGGAATGGTGGATTCCAATATAATACTCAATTTCAAGAGCAAGAGACGGCTCCCGGATTAGTATTTATAGAGGGTGGAACATTTACTATGGGTAGAGTTCAAGATGATGTAATGCATGATTGGAATAACACTCCAACACAACAACACATCCAGTCATTCTATATGGATGAGACTGAAGTAACAAATAAATCGTATTTAGAGTATTTAGATTACCTAAAGCGTGTATTTCCTATAGAGGAATTCCCTGAAGTTTATAAAAGTGCTTTACCAGATACCTTAGCTTGGAGAAACCGCTTAGGTTATAGTAAGATGATGACTGAATATTATTTAAGACATCCTGCTTATGGAGAATATCCGGTTGTAGGTGTAAGTTGGATTCAAGCCACTGAATTTGCTAAATGGAGAACCAATATGGTTACAGAAATGACCCTTAGAAATAGTGGCTACTTATCAAGAGATTCTAAAAACACAGTTACAGCAGATGGCAATTTTGATAAAGACACCTATGTAAATGCACCTTCTCAAACTTTTGGCGGCAACGAAGAAGTTTTAAATGGTGGGAAAAGAAGACAACAAACCGATGCTGATGGCAACCCAATTAATGTTTATGCAAAAATTGAGTCTGGTCTAATTAGTCCAGAATACAGACTTCCAACCGAAGCAGAGTGGGAATATGCTGCCTTAGGATTAAGTGAATTAAGAAGTTTTAACGCCTATAGAGGTCGTAAGAAATATCCTTGGGATGGCCAGTACACCAGATCTGGAAACAGAAAAAACAAAGGCGATCAGTTAGCTAACTTCAAACAAGGTAAGGGAGATTACGGTGGAATTGCTGGATGGTCTGATGACGGTGGAGATATTACTTCTGAAGTGAAGTCTTATGCACCAAATGATTTCGGATTATATGACATGGCAGGAAATGTTGCTGAATGGGTAGCAGATGTTTACAGACCAATTGTAGACGGTGAATACAATGATTTTAACTACTTCAGAGGTAATGTGTATACTAAAAATGCCATTAATGAAGATGGTACCGTTAAAATCATAACTACAGATGAGATTGCTTTTGATACGCTAAGCAATGGTAAAGTGGCTATTAAAACTTTACCTGGGCAAGTTGCAAATGTTCCTGTTGGTGATGAAGAAACTTATTTAAGAACTAATTTTGATACCAGTGATAATAGAAACTTCAGAGACGGTGATTTAAGTTCTTCAAGAGATTTTGATATGTTGAACGAAGAAGAAATTGCAGCTTCTGGAAAGTCTATTACTAACCAAATGTACAATTCTCCTGTTCATACTATTACAAGAGATGACAACGGTAACATTGTTCAAAAAGAAAGTATGGATACCTCTAATGCCAGAACTTCATTAATCAATGATGAAGTAAGAGTATACAAAGGAGGTTCATGGAAAGATAGAGCTTATTGGTTGGATCCTTCACAAAGAAGATACTACCCAC